>Ga0214929_100185_pt1 | contig 21459 bp, 14 predicted proteins | sample Stichaenrichm17X_FD_168613 | JGI IMG/M metagenome (GOLD analysis project Ga0214929, IMG submission 168613) | Xylose enriched microbial communities from anaerobic bioreactor in Madison, Wisconsin, United States - 17X | ecosystem: Engineered > Bioreactor > Anaerobic > Unclassified | place: USA... | reverse complement strand
CTGTGGAAGGCAAGGTGGCGCCGGGCGCCCTTATGACGGGGATGAAGGCCGTCGTCGACGCCGGGGCCGAAGTCGTCCTGCTCGTGCGCGGCGGCGGGTCCTTCGAAGACCTCATGCCCTTCAACGACGAACGGCTCGCGATCACGATCTCGCGTTGCCCGGTGCCCGTGGTGACCGGCATCGGCCACGAGCCCGACACCTCGATCGCCGACATGGTGGCCGACGTGCGCGCCTCGACTCCTACGGCCGCCGCCGAGGCCGCCGTTCCCAGCGCAGCCGACGTGCGCGCCCAGCTTGCCGCCGCAAGCGATCGCATGGCCGCGCTCGTGCGCGCCCAGCTGCGCACGCATGAGCGCGAGGTAGACGCCGTGGTGGGCCGGCCGGTGTTCAAAGACCCCGCGATCCTTTTCGCCACCGATGCGCAGACGCTCGACATCCTGGGCGATAGGCTCCATCGGGCGATACCGGCGAGCGTCGAGCGCGACCGGGCCGTGCTCGCTTCCTATGGCACCCGGCTCGCCACGCGCGGGCGCACGCTCACGCGTGCCTTCTGCATGAAGACCGACGAAGAGGGGCGCGTCCTCCTCTCGCGGGGCGCCGCGCTCGTGGAGGGCTACGACGCTCAGTGGAAGCTCGCCGCTTCGCGCTTGAACGACCTTTCGCCGCTGGCGGTCATCGGCCGCGGCTACGCTCTGGCCCGCAACGACGAGGGGCGCATCGTCTCCTCGATCGCCGACGCGCCGGTGGGCAGCCGCATCGCCGTGCGGGTCGCCGACGGCACCCTTTCCGCCGACGTGGTGGCCGCCACCCATGACGAACAGACCGAAATTCCCTGGAAGGAAGCATGATGGAAGACACGCAGAAGGAAGCCACGCCCATCGAGGAGCTCACGTTCCGCCAGGCCATGGCCGAGCTCGACGGCATCGTCGCCAAGCTAGAAAGCAATACGATGGAACTCGAAGACAGCCTGGCCGGCTACGAGCGCGGCGTCGCGCTCTTGCGCGCCCTGCGCGGCCGCCTGGACGATGCCCAGCAGAAGGTCGACGTGCTTATGGGCGAGCTCGAGCAGGACGCTTCCGACGAAGAGATCGACACGACCCTGCACAAGGCCTAGGCGTCCATCGCGGGCGTTTCGGCGCCTGCTTGGCGGAAGGGGGCGTTCGGCCGATTGCCCGCCGTTTTGCGCGAGAGCGGCCTGCCTGTTCGCCTTCCGTGGACGACCTTTTGCCCGCTGCCGTGTTTGGAGTACTATAGTCTGCGCTTGTATCGACCGAGAGGAGCACGCTGTGCAAGACGATAACTGCATTTTCTGCAAGCTTGCGAAGCACGAGATCCCGACCAACATCGTCTACGAAGACGAGCATGTGCTCGCCTTCGACGACATGGAACCGCTCATGCCCGTGCATGTCCTGATCATCCCCAAGGACCACTACGCCGACATCGCCGACGACGTCCCCGAAGAGACGCTCGGTCATGTGTTCGCTGCCGTCAAGAAGGTCGCCGAGATCAAGGGCATCCGCGAAGACGGCTTCCGCTGCATGATCAACACGGGCGAAAACGCCAGCCAGAGCGTCAAGCACTTCCACGTGCACGTGCTCGGCGGCGGCTGGATGCCGCGTCCCAACGACCAGGACTGGGGCCCCAACGCCACCAACGTGGAATGGCGCACCCAGCATCGCGAAGAGATCCAGCAGGAAATGGCCCGTCACGCCGAATAGTCTTCCGCAACGGCGCAGGGTGCACCCATCGGGCGATGGGACGCGCCCTGCGCCGTTTGCCGATTGCGCGCCTGAACTGCTGGTTTCACCGCGCGTAATAGGTAGAATCACTGTTTGAGAGTGGAGGTGGCCCGTGAACATACTCGTGATCAACGCTGGATCTTCCTCGCTGAAGTACCAGCTCATCGATGTCGTAACCGAAAAGGTGCTCGCCAAGGGGCTCTGCGAACGCGTGGGCTCGCGCGACTCGTTCCATAAGCACGGCGTCGACGAACGCGAGGTCGTTATCGACACCTACCTGCCCGACCACACGGCTGCGGTCGACTGCGTGCTCGACGAGCTCATCCACGGCGAGAATTCGCCGATCGATTCGGTCGAGGACATCGACGCGGTGGGCCATCGCGTCGTGCAGGGCGGCGCCTACTTCGACAAATCGGTCGCCATCACGCCCGATGTGGTCGACAAGATCCGCGAACTGGCCGAACTCGCTCCCTTGCACAACATGGCTGCGCTCGCCGGCATCGAGGCCTGCACCGAGCTGCTGCCCCATGCCGAGCAGGTGGCCGTCTTCGACACGTCGTTCTTTCAGACGCTGCCGCCCAAGGCCTACATGTACGCCTTGCCCTACGACCTCTACGAACGCTACGGCATTCGCAAGTACGGCGCTCACGGCACGAGCCATCGCTACATTTCCCATCGCGCGGCCGAGCTTCTGGGCGAGTCGCTTTCCGATCTGAAGATGATCACCTGCCATTTGGGCAACGGCTGCTCGGTGTCGGCGATCGACCATGGGGTTGCCGTCGACACGTCGATGGGCATGACTCCTCTCGACGGCCTTATGATGGGTACCCGCTGCGGGTCGATCGACCCCGCCATCGTGCCCTTCATCATGGACCACGAGGGCCTGTCCACGTCCGAAGTTACCGACCTCATGAACAAAAAGTCGGGCCTGCTGGGCATTTCGGGCATCAGCAACGATCTGCGCAGCGTCGGCGAGGCCGTCGACCGCGGCGACGAGCGCGCCCTGCTCGCCTACGACATGTATTCGAACGCGGTGAAGAAGTACATCGGCCAGTACATGGCCGTCATGGCTGGCGTCGACGTGATCGTGCTCACCGGCGGCGTGGGCGAAAACGACCAGCGCATGCGCCGCATGATCTTCGCCGGCCTGCAGCCCATGGGCATCGTCATCTCCGAAGCGCGCAACCGCCAGAAGGGCTTCGAGCGCGTGATCTCGAGCGACCGGTCGAAGGTGCGCATCATCGTCGTGCCCACCAACGAAGAGCTCATGATTGCCCGCGACACCTACGAGATCATGCACGAGCACAGCCAGATCGTGCCCTACGAGGGCTAGCGTTTTCGCAGGCGGGGTAGGGGGTGCGCGTCAATCCCCGGGACGGCGGATCCTCGCTGCGGGCCGTGTGCTGCTTCGCAGGCACAGGGTGAGCGTCTTTCCTGCGTGAGGCACGGGGGTTCCATCGACGTCGTGCGCCGCACGTCGCTTCAGCTACCAAAAGCGCCCCGCCGCCTCCTTCGATGGGAGAGCGGCGGGGCGCTTTTTGCGTGCGGGGTGCACGGGCGGACCCGTGCGGGGCGAGCAAGCGGTCCCGTTAGTTCTTCTTGCGCGCCTGGGCCTGGACGCAGGTGATCGCAATCACGCCCATGATGTCGTCGGCCGAAGCGCCGCGCGACAGGTCGTTGACCGGGGCAGCGATGCCCTGTGTGATGGGGCCGTAGGCTTCCGCTTTGGCGAGGCGCTGCACGAGCTTGTAGGCGATGTTGCCCGTGTCGAGGTCGGGGAAGATGAGCACGTTTGCGCGCCCGGCGACCGGCGAACCCGGGGCCTTCGAGGCGCCTACGGCCGGCACGATCGCAGCGTCGGCCTGCAGCTCGCCGTCGATCGTGAGCTCGGGGGCCGCCTCGCGGGCGAGCTTGGTGGCCTCGATCACCTTGTCACGGTCGGCGTTGGGCACGGCCGAACCCTTGGTGGAATGCGACAGCATCGCGATGGCGGGCTCGCTGTCGAACAGCATCTTCCAGCTCTTGCCCGTGCTCACGGCGATGTTGGCGAGTTTTTCGGCGTCGGGCTGAATTTCCAGGCCGCAGTCGGCGAAGAGGAAGACGCCCTTGTCGCCGAAGTCGCAGTCGGGCACGGCCATCACGAAGAAACTGCTCACTGATTTCACGCCCGGAGCGGTCTTCAAAATCTGCAGGGCCGCGCGCAAGACGTCGGCCGTCGCGTGGCAGCAGCCGCAGGTCATGCCGTCGGCGTCGCCCAGCTTCACCATCATGGTGCCGAAGTAGACCACGTCGTCCATCTTGGCGCGCGCGTCTTCGATCGTGACGCCCTTGTGCTTGCGCAGCTCGTAGAACGCCTGCGCGTAGCGCTCGCGGTCGGGGCTCGTGGCAGGGTCGACGATCGTTGCGCCGTCGAGCTTGTAGGGGGACGCTTCGATGCCGGCGGCGTCGCCCAAGATCACCACGCGGGCGATGCCGCGCTCGAGCACCTTTTCGGCGGCGGCGAGGGTGCGTTCGTCGTTGCCTTCCGGCAAGACGATGGTCTGCACGTCGGCTTGGGCGCGTGCAATCATGGATTCGATGAATGAGCTCATAGGGCCTCCTAGATTGTCCTGTTTGTATGATGATAGCCGATGGCCGCGAGCGCGATTTGTACAATACTGCCTGCGGCTGATTTCGGCCGGCTGTCACACCTGCTCGAAGGATTCTGTACGTGAAGACCATCTCTTTCGCCGTTCCCTGCTATAATTCCGCAGCCTATATGGACAAGTGCATCGAATCGCTGCTTCGCTGCGGCGACGACATCGAGATCATCTTGGTCAACGATGGCTCGCAGAAGGACAACACGAGCGAAAAGGCGCACGAGTGGGAATCGAAGTACCCGGGCATCATCCGCGCCATCGACCAGGAGAACCGCGGCCACGGCGGGGCGGTCAACCACGGGCTCGCCGAAGCGACCGGCCTCTACTTCAAGGTGGTCGATTCCGACGACTGGCTCGACGACATGGCCATGCTGCGCGTGATGAACTACCTGCGCCGCCAGGTCGAGCGCAAGGATCCCACCGATCTGGTGGTGGCCAACTACGTCTACGAAAAGGTGCACGAAAACGCGAGCATCGTGATGAACTACCGCAACGTCTTCCCGGTGGGCGAAGAGTTCACCTGGGACGAGGTGGGGCATTTCCGCCAGAGCCAGTACCTGCTCATGCATTCGGTCATCTACCGTACCCAGCTTTTGAAAGATTGCGGGCTCCAGCTGCCCGAGCACTGCTTCTACGTTGACAACATCTTCGTCTACGTGCCTCTGCCGCACGTGCGCACGCTCTACTACCTCGACGCCGACATGTACCGCTACTTCATCGGCCGCGAGGATCAGAGCGTCAACGAAAAAGTCATGCTCTCCCGCGTCGACCAGCAGCTGCGCATCACCAAGGTCATGATCGATGCGGTCAACCCGATCGAAGATGTGCCCCAGCCCAAACTTGCGCACTACATGGAAAACTACCTGTCGATGATGATGTGCATCTGCAGTGTGTTTTTGCGCATGGGCGGCACCGAAGAAGACGAGCGCAAGCGCAACGAGATCTGGGAGTATCTGCGCGCTCGCGACGAGAGGCTCTACCGCCACGTGCGGCGCAGCGTGCTCAACATGGGCACCAACCTGCCCACGAAGGCGGGCCGCAAGCTGGGCCTGGGCGGGTATCACATCGCCCAGAAGATCTTCAAGTTCAACTAACGCCGAGCGCCCCGCAAGGGGCGCTTTTTGATGGCGGGCGGAGGTGGCTAGCCGCTCTTCTTTTTTGGCACCGCCCCTCATGAGGGGCGCTATTCAGTGGCGGGTGGGGCGCCTTGGCGCTCGCCGTTGTTGCCACCGGCCCGCATGAGGGGGCTTTTGAGGGCGGTGGAGTCGCTTCGCCTTTTCCCTCTCTCTTTCTAGCTTTCCGCGGCGGGACGATTTTCGCGGCTGGGAGAGCTCTTTGAGCGCCTCCTTCTTCTCGCCTTTGCCCCCGCAACGGGGCGATTTTCGCGGACTCTATGCGCGAACAGGGGGTGTGGCCAGTTGCGATGAAATCCGGAACGGGGCGTTTTCGATAGACTCCGGGCGCATCCCACGCGAGCGCGGGCGCTCTCGCTACCGACGGCAAGAGCGGCGAAATGGTTCGGCGCATCCTACGCGAGCGCGGGCGCTCTGTGCCTTGCGCACGCGGGCGGTGCACGTTGCCGGACGCGGGTGGTGCACAGAGGACACGGCCGGTCGCAGCTATTGACGTACATATCTCTATTTCGCACGATTTGTTTGGCTTGATCGCACATACCTGTACAAAATATAAGATTCAGTTCACTAACGTCATTCCAAACAGGCGATGCCGCCCTCTACAGCGCTTACGCTCCGCGAAATAGAGATATTTACGTCAAAACCTCCCTTTGCGCGTGTGGAAGAGGGCCGGGTGCTTTTGCCGGGAGCGAACGGCGGCTTCCTATTTGCTTTATGATCGGATGGGGCGGCCCCGTCGAGGTTCGTGTAGGGCTCGAGTTGCGGGTTTCCGGAAGCAAGGGCCGCGTGGGGCTCGGGTCGGGCGGCAGGTTCGAGGGGCCGCATCAAGAGGCGCAAGATTGTGGCTGCATTCGAGGGCAATCGGGGTAGGTGGATTCGCGATTCGCGGGCGGCAGGTTCGAGGGGCCGTATCAAGAGGCGCAAAGTTGTGACAGCATTCGAGAGCAATCGGGGCAGGTGGATTCGCGATTGGTGGGCCCCTTCGGCACAACCGCGTCCGTGATCCGCGGCCCCCTTCGGCACAACCGCGTCCGTGATCCGCGGCCCCCTTCGGCACGAGCGCGTGTGCGCTTCTTGGATCCTTTTCAATCAGGGGCTCTGTTTTTGGAAGCCTTCGGTACGCACGAGCCTCGTTCCGCGGCTTCCTCGGCTCACGCGGCCCCTGACGTTTGGGTCTCGGGGCATGCGGGTCCCTGACTTTCAGCTACGCGGGAAATGCGGGTCCTCGATTCTCTGATCCCTCTCAGACCGTGCGACCCCCAACTTGCGGATTCTTTCGGAAACGCTTGAAGCCTGGATATGGCATCCCGATCAAGTTTTCGACAGAATTCGACTCCAATGTAGCAGGATTGGGTATTGATGCTGAACACAACTGACAAAATAGCCCAAGAACAGTGTCACTTGACGTGCATTTCGCTCGAAAACTTGATTGGGAGACCATAACGGCGCCCGTTTCGTTTCAGGCTGGTCTGAAGGAAGGCGGCGGCTGGGGTCGAAGGCTGTGAGCGTTTCAACGAAATCGGGACGAGCGGAACTGTGCGACTGAGCAAGTCTAACGGTCGCCGCCTGTTCGTGTCGTTCCATCGCGATCGGGTCGAGCGGAAAGGCGCGACTTACTGTGCTTGGGGTAGGGGCTCCTACCTTAGTGTCGCATGGCGCGTGCGGCAGGCACGTCTGCTCTTCGATGATGCAGGGCGTTGGATTGATCGAGCTGCGGTGTGTGCAGCGCTGGCTGAACTGCTCTTCGATGATGTGGGGACGGGGCGGCTCCCCGTGGAAAGCTGCCGGTACGCGGTGACTGTGGCCGCGCACCGCCCGACGCAATGCCCCGCTCGACGCAACCCGTTCCGCCGCTGCGTGGGGCTAGCGTGGGTTCTTGTAGTCGGCGGGGTTCTTGCTTGTCGTGCCCGTGAGATTGCCCTTGGTGCGCAGTTCGCGGCCGAATTGCACGGCGCCCTCGCCGAACCGGTCGCGCACGATGTCGGTCGCCTTCGCCAGTCCCGCCCGCACCTGCTCCTGGGCCATGCGGTTGCGCTGCCTGCCCTGCACGGTGGCGTCGTCTGCAGTCGATGCGGGTTCTTCGTCGTCGAAGAGGGAGGCCTGCTGGGGCGCGGCCCCGTCGAATCGGGAGGCGGCCATGCCCACCAGCCGCAGGGCCGTGCCCGGCGCCCACACTTTGTCGAGCAGCGCATAGAGGACGGGTGCGAACACGTACTCGTCAGCGCAGGGTTCGCTGAGCTGCTGCTGGGCGGTGCGCACCGCCAAATTGGAAAGGCGCACCTTCAGCGTGATCGTCGACGCTTCGAGCCCGTTCATGCGCAGGCGGCGGCCCACTTTGGCCGCGACCGTGGCGAGCGCCGCTTCGATGTCGGCCCGATTGGTGAGGTCGGTTGCGAAGCTGATCTCGTTGCTCACCGATTTTGCGGGTTCGCCCTCGTAGACGACTGGGTCGGTGTCGGCGCCCATGCAGCGCGCCCGCATCATCTGGGCGTTCTTCCCGAACACTTGGCGCAGGACGCCTTCGTCGGCAGCGGCCACGTCGCCCAGGGTGGTGATCCCGAACCGGTGGAGCGCCTTCTGCGACGCCGGCCCGATCCCGCTCATGCGGGCGATGGGCAGGGGAGCGAGGAAAGCCCGCTGGCGGCCGGGGTAGACTACGGTGATCCCATGCGGTTTGTTCTCTTCGCTCGCGACCTTGGCCACGGTCTTGCTCGCGCCCAGACCCACCGAGCAGGTGACGCCCAGCTCGTCGACGCGCTTTTGGATGCGCCGGGCCACCTCGACGGGACTTTCGGTGCCGAAGGCGCCCGGCGTGACGTCGAGGAAAGCCTCGTCGATGCTCACCTGCTGCAGGAAGGGGCTCTCGTCGCGCATGATCGCCATGACCGCCTGCGACATCTCGCGGTAGCGGTCGTAGTGGCCGCTCGTCCAGATGGCGTCGGGGCAGAGCCTACGGGCCACGGCGGCCGCCATGGCCGAATGAACCCCGAAGGCGCGCGCTTCGTAGGAAGCCGTTGACACGACGCCGCGGCGGTCGGCCGATCCGCCCACGATCACCGGCCTGCCCCGCCAATCGGGGTGGTCCAACTGTTCAACCGAAGCGAAGAAGGCATCGAGATCGACGAGCAGAATCGCCCGCCCTTCCCAGTGCAGGGGCGCATCGAGCGCAGCGTTCTGTGGGCTTTCGGGGGAGGCTTGTGGCCCCGCGCCCGCAGGCCTCAAGATGTGGTGGCTGTCGCGGCTCGAAATCATCGAACAAGTGTACCATATACGCCCTTCGGGGTGTCCTGTGCTAGAGTGGGAATCTGTCAAATTCATTCAAGGCGCCCGTGCGCCCAGGTACCGGGGAGGGCGGTTATGATCGGGTTCGAACGCGATATCGAGTTTCGCGAGGGCCATGTGCCCACGACGTCGAAGCCGGTCTCCCTGCCCTACGAGCTGCGCACCGAAATGACCTGGATCGACTTCTGCCATCCCATGAACCCCTTGGGCGCTCCCAAGGAGATCCTTTCGGCTATGCACACGGCCCTCGTCGACGGCGAGCTCTCCTACGCGCCCGACCCGGCCGGCCACGCCCTGCGCGACGCCCTGGCCAAGCGGTTCGGCCTTTCGAGCGACGCCTTCCTCATCGGCACGTCCCCCAGCGAGCTCATTCGGTCCGCCGCCCAGGCCTTTTGCCCCTGCCGCGTGGGCGTCGTCGCGCCGGCCCCTTCGGAATACGCGCTCGCGGTCGAAAACGCCGGGCACGAGCACGTCGATCTGGTCAACCCGGTGTCTTTCGCCACCGTCGACGCCTATACGGCCCGCAAATCGGCGGGCGATTTCGAAGGCGTCGTGCTCGCCAACCCGGCCTATCCCGCGTCCCGCCTGCTCACGCGCGGCACGCTCGTGCACTATCTGGAAACCTGCAACTGGGTCGTCGTCGACGAAAGCTACATCGAGCTTTCTTTCGGCGGCGAAAGCATGGTGCCGCTCGTGGCCGAATACCCCAACCTCGTCGTGGTGCGCAACCCGTCGGTGACCTACGCGATGCCGGGCGTGCCGATCAGCTACGCCGTGGCCAACCCGCTCACGATCAAAGAGATCAAGCGCTTCCATGACGGCACGGGTACCACGATGTTCGCCGAAGTCTTGGCCAAGCTCCTGGTGGGCCAGCAGGGCTTTTTGGAAGACACCCACGATTTCCTCGACAAGGAGATCCCCTGGATGCAGTGCATGCTGAGCCTGATCCCGGGCATCGGCATCCATCCGGCCGAAGGCAACTTCGTGCTCTGCGAGTTCTCGCCGGCCGACGGCATGCGGCTCGGCGTCACCTGCGCCGAAGAGCTCGTCGTCCGCCTGCAGCTTTCGGGCTTCCTCGTGCGGCCGCTGAAGAACGTGCCGGGGCTCGATTCGCAGGAGTACTTCTGCGTCGCCGTGCGCACGCGCCAGGAGAACCAGCGCCTGCTCGACGCCCTGCGCGGCATCGTGTCGTCGGGGGAGTAGGGCGCGCTTTCGGCCAAGGGACTTGCGCGCGGCGCCTCGGCATGAGGTGACGGCGTTGGGTGGCTAGCAGCGCGCCCGCGCGCCCTGTGCGCCAGCTCGGGTCCTAGTCCCGGCTTTTCGCCATGTAGAACAGGGCGAGCGTGCCCGGCCCCGAATGGGCGCCGATCACCGGGTCGACGTAGTTCACGATCACATCTTCCACTTCGAGCGCGCGGTCGTCGCGGATCATCTGCGCCAGTTCTTGGGCGTCCTTCATGCAGTCGCCGTGTGAAATGGCCACGGTCTGCGGGCCGAAATCGGCATCCCACGACTTCTTCAGGTGGTCGAAGAGGGCCTTTACCGAACGGCGGCGGCCCCGCACCTTTTCGACCGGCACGAGCGCGCCGGCGTCGTCCATGTGCAGCACGGGCTTGATCGACAGGAAGGCGGCTGCCGTGGCGGCCGGCCGGCTCACGCGCCCGCCTCGGTAGAGGTACATGAGGTCGTCGACGGTGAACCAGTGGGCCAGGCGGAAGCGCGCGTCGTCAAGCCATGCGGCCACCTCGTCGAGCGAATGGCCCAGCTCGCGCTTGCGGGCCGCGTAGAGTACGAGCAGCCCTTCGCCGAGCGATGCCCCGCGCGTGTCGACGGCTGTGTGGCGGCGGTCGGGGTAGGCGGCGCCGATTTCGTCGAGCAGGGCGGCCGTGGCTTCGTAGGTGCCCGACAGCTTACTCGAGAAGCCGATGTAGAGGATGTCGTTGCCGCGCTCGAACTCGGTGCGGATGATATCGGTCGAAAGCTGCTGGTTGGGCAGGCTCGTGGTGAAGACCTTGCCGTCGCGCATCATCGTGTAGAAGGCCGCCAGGTCGGTGACCTTGCCCTTTAAAAAGCTCACGTATTCTTTGCCCTCGCTCATGAAGCGCAGGGGGAGCACTTCGATCCCGTAGCGCTCGATAAGGGCTTCGGGCAGGTTGCAGCTCGAATCGGTGACGATGGTGTAGGACATGCGGACTCCTCACGTGCTCGGTAAGCCTATCATACCGCCCGCGCCCGCCGGCCCGCAGGGCTTCCGTGCATCTCCAAAGCATGGGCACGGGATGCTAAGTGCCCAAAAGCGCGCACGCATCCCATGCGGTCCCGTTTCCGCGCAGCGCCCCGACCCACACCTTCTTCACATGTGTCCCGCTTGGGGCATGTCGTGCTGGTCGGAGCGCTAAACTGCGATAGAATACAACTTTGTCTTGCGGGTAGGCTGCGGCGCGAAGCCGCGGTCGGGCGTGAAAACACGACGGTTGTAGCGCAGGCGCATAGGGCGTCACCCGGACGTGGAAGGTAAGACAGTGGCAAACGCTTACAAGAAATCGATGAACCTCCCGAAGACCGACTTCTCGATGCGCGCCAATCTCGCGCAGAACGAGCCGAAGCGCCTTCAGTGGTGGGACGAAATCGACATTTACCATAAGGTGCTCGACAAGAACCGGGACAACACCCCCTTCGTCCTGCACGACGGTCCTCCCTACGCCAACGGCCCGATCCACATCGGCCATGCGTTCAACAAGACCCTGAAGGACATCGTCAACAAGGTCCATGCCCAGCGCGGCTACTACACCCCCTACATCCCGGGGTGGGATTGCCACGGCCAGCCGATCGAGCACGAGGTCGAAAAGAAAATCGGCACCGAAAAGATGAACGAGCTCCCGCAGGCGACCATCCGCAGAATGTGCCGCGAATGGGCCGAAAAGTTCGTCGACATCCAGCGTAACGGCTTCAAGCGCCTGGGCGTCAACGCCGACTGGGACCATCCCTACCTCACCTTCCAGCACAGCTACGAATCGGCCAACGTCGAGGCGTTCAAGCAGATGTACCTGGACGGGGCAGTCTACCGCGGCCATAAGCCGATCCACTGGTGCACGCACTGCCACACCGCGCTCGCCGAAGCCGAAATCGAATACGGCGACGAAGTCTCGCCTTCGATCTACGTGACCTTCAAGCTCAACAAGGTCCCCGCTGCCTTTGCCAAAGCCGGCGTCGCGCTCGAAGACGCCTACGTCCTCATCTGGACGACGACCCCCTGGACCCTGCCCGCCAACACGGCCGTGTGCCTGGGCCCCGACTTCGACTACGTCTTCGTGAAGGTGGGCGGCCGCTACCTGCTCTTCGCCCAGGAAATGGTCGAAACGGTGGCCGAAGTCGCCGGCTGGGATAGCTACGACGTGGTGTCGGTCGACGGCGAGCCCCTTACGATGAAGGGCTCCGAACTCACCGACATCACCTACGAGACCCCGATCATGCACGAAGTGGAAGGCCGGTTCATCTACGGCGACCACGTCACGCTCGACTCCGGCACCGGCGCCGTCCACACGGCTCCCGGCCACGGCATCGACGACTACAAGGTCGCCGAAAAGTTCGGCGTGAAGATGATCATGCCGGTCGACGACGACGGCAAGCTCATGGAGTACGTGCCCTACTTCGGCGGCATGGGCACCGACGAGGCCAACCCCCACATCATCGAATGGCTCGACGAGCACGGCATGCTCGTGGCCCACGTCGACATCCACCACAGTTACCCGCACTGCTGGCGCTGCCACCAGCCGGTCATCTTCCGCGCGACCGACCAGTGGTTCGTTTCCATGGACAAGACGGGTCTGCGCGACAAGGCGCTCGACGCCATCCACAACAAGGTGCGCTGGATTCCCGAATGGGGCCAGAACCGCATCGGCGCCATGGTCGAGGAGCGCCCGGACTGGTGCATTTCCCGCCAGCGCAACTGGGGCGTGCCCATCCCCGTGTTCAAGTGCGCCAAGTGCGGCGAGACCATCGCCACCGAAGCCACCTTCGACGCGGTCATCGACCTGTTCAACAACGAAGGCGCCGACGCCTGGTTCACCAAGAAGCCGAGCGAGTACCTGCCCGAAGAAACCTGCTGCCCCAAGTGCGGCGCCCATGGCGACGACATCCTGCCCGAAAAGGACATCCTCGACGTGTGGTGGGAATCGGGCGTGTCGAACATCGGCGTGCTGCGCCATCGCATGGAAGCCGACCGCCTCACCTGGCCGGCCGACATGTACCTGGAAGGCTCCGACCAGCACCGCGGCTGGTTCCAGAGCTCGCTGCTCTGCGGCATCGGGACCTACGGCGCCGCGCCTTACAAGAGCGTCTTCTGCTGTGGCTTCACCGTCGACGAAAACGGCGAGAAGATGTCGAAGTCGAAGGGCAACGGCATCGACCCCAACGAAGTGTGCAACAAGTACGGCGCCGACGTCTTGCGCCTGTGGGTGGCCTCCTGCGACTATTCGGTCGACGTGTCGGTGGGCGAGAACATCTTGAACCGCACGTCCGACGCCTATCGTCGCTTCCGCAACACCTACCGCTTCATCCTGGGCAACCTGTCCGACTTCGACGACCGCACCGACGCCGTGCGCGACTTCGACGACCTGCTGCCCGCCGACCAGTGGGCGCTCGTGCGCCTGGCGCGCCTGCTCGACGAGGTCGACGAGAACTACGACAAGTATCTCTTCCACCGCGTCTACCGCGCGGTCTACGACTACATCGTGGGCGACCTTTCGGCCGTCTACATGGATGAGCTGAAGGACCGTCTCTATTCCGAGGCGCCCAACAGCCACGCCCGCCGCAGCGCGCAGACGGTGCTCTTCGACATCCTCGAGGTGCTCGTGCGCGTGATGGTGCCCATCCTGTCGTTCACGACCGAAGAGGTCTGGCAGCACTATCCCGAAGCCATGCGCACCCGCGAGGGCCGCGAGATCTCGGTGCAGCTGGCCGGCTGGCCGACCAAGGAAGGCTTCGTGCCCGCACTGCCCGCCGACGCCGACGCGGTCGCCGCGCGCTTCGATGCCGTGCTCGCCGCGCGCGAAGCCGTGACCAAGGCGCTCGAAGAGGCGCGCACGGCCGGAGTGATCGGCAAGAGCCAGGAAGCCGAGGTTGCCGTCGCCGCTCCGGCTGACGCCCTGGAGGCCCTGAACTCCTTCGACGCCGATTTCTACCGCGAGTTCTTCATCGTGGCCGACGCGACCTTCACGGCCGCCGAAGGCGACGAGTATGCGGTCACGGTGACCAAGACCGCCCTCGACCGCTGCCCGCGCTGCTGGAACCACCGCGCGCTCGGCGGCAACGTCAACCACCCCGATGTGTGCGAGCGCTGCGGCGACGCGCTCGATGCGATCGGGTTCTCGGTCGAGGAGTAGCGTGCAGAAGCCTTCCAACGAAACCTCTGCGACGATGCGGCGGCGAGCCTTGGCGTTCGCCGCCGCCGTCGTTGCCTGGATCGCGATCGACCGCGCCTCGAAGCTTTCCATGGACGTCGTTCCCGTGGGCACCACGCTCGCGCACAACGTCCTGGGGCTCTTCGACTTCACTCTGGTGCACAACACCGGCGGCGCCTGGGGCGTCTTCGGCGGCTCGACGGTGGCCTTGGGCATCTTCAGCGTCGCTGTGTGCGCGGCCCTCGCCGTCTTCCTGTTCGCCTATCTGCGCAACGAGGCGACCTGGCTCGAAACGATTTCGGTCGCCCTCATCGTCGCAGGCGGCTTGGGCAACGCCTGGGACCGCTTCGCCTACGGCTACGTGGTCGACTTCTTCAACTGCACCTTTATCGATTTTCCCGTCTTCAACGTGGCCGATATCGGCGTGACCTGCGGCATCGCTCTGCTCGTCATCGCGCTGATCGCGCGTCCGGGCGAGGGGCGAGACGACGCGCGAGCGGGGGAGGACTAGGCCATGGCCGCTTCCCGATCCCTGTTCGCCGGCGCGTCCGATGCGGGCATGCGGCTCGACGCCCTGCTCGCCGCCCACGCCTGCTATCCCTCGCGCAGCGCGGCCGCCAAGCAGATCGAAGCCGGCAAGGTGCTCGTCAACGGCGAGCCCGGCAGCAAGAAGACCAAAGTCGCCGCGGGCGACGTGATCATCTACGAAGACCTTCCCGAAGAGGAGCACGCGGCCCTGCTCGCCGAGCCCATTCCGCTCGACGTGCGCTACGAAGACGACGACATGCTCGTGATCTCCAAGCAGGCGGGCCTGTGCGTGCATCCGGCCCCGGGGCATCCGGCGGGCACATTGGTCAACGCCCTGCTCTACCGCTACGGGCGCGACAACTTGGCCCACGTGCAGGGCGACGATAGGCCCGGCATCGTCCACCGGCTCGACATGGACACGAGCGGGCTCATGATGTGCGCCAAGTCCGACACGGCCGGCGCGATTCTGCAGCAGCTCATTCGCGACCACGACGTCGACCGCCGTTACCTTACGCTCGTGCACGGCAACATCGCCTACGACACGGGGCAGATCGACGAGCCTATAGGCCGCGAGGGCGCCGACCGCCTGCGGATGCGCATTTCCTACCGGCCAAGCGCCCGCAACGCGCTGACCACCTTCACGGTGCTCGAGCGCTTCGAGGCCGGCCCCAAGGACAACGGCTACACCCTGCTCGAGTGTAAGCTCTACACGGGCCGCACCCACCAGATTCGCGTGCACATGGAATACATCGGCCACTGCTGCGTGGGCGACCCCCTCTACAAGTGGGGCAGCGACACCGTCCAGCTGGGGCTCACTCGTCAGTTCTTGCATTCCTACGCCCTTAACGTGGCCCAGCCCCTCACCGGCGAGCCGATCGGCCTGCTCGATGGCTTCCCGCCCGATTTGGCGGCGGTCATGGCCTCGCTTCAGGAGCGGAGCATGGGGCGCACGCAGGCGGGCGAGCGCATTCTGGGCGCGCTTGCCGGCGCCCCGCATCAGACAGACGACCTTCAGTTCTAGCGTAAGGAAAGGAGCTGCATCGAAATGAAGACCGGCGTGATCCTGGCCAACACCGGATCCCCTTCGTCGCCCGAACCCGACGACGTCGAAGCCTATCTGCGCCAACTCCTGTCCGACCCCTACATTCGGCAGATGCCCGAAAAGCCGTGGAAGCTGCTTGTGAACCACATGATCCTTCCCAAGCGCAAGTTCGCTTCGGCCGAACGCTACGGGCGCATCTGGCGCAAAGACGGCTCGCCGCTGATCGCCGACATGCAGCGCTTGGTCGACATCGTCCAGCGGCTCTATTTCCTGCAGAGGCGGGCCCATCCCGAAACCGACGAGGTCCTGGTCCGCAGCGGCATGAGCTACGGACAGCCGGCCATTCTCGACGTGCTCGAAGAGCTGCGCTTCCGCGAATGCGAGCGCATCGTGCTTCTGCCCCTGTACCCGCAGAGCGCCTTTGCGCCCACTCAATCGGTCATCAAGTCGTTCAAGGACGCGCTGAAGTCGATGGAATGGCTGCCCGACGTGCGCATCATCGAGCACTACGGCACCAACCCGCTCTACATCAAGGCCATCGCCGATTCGATTCGCGCCACGGGCTTCGACCCTGCGGCCGGTGATAGGCTCGTGCTGAGCTTCCACGCCATTCCCCTGAAGGACCAGCAGGCGGGTGACACCTACTGCGCCCAGGTCGAGGCGAGCGTTGAGTTGGTGGCGCGCGAGCTCGGCATCGAGCCCGATGCGGTGACCGTGGGCTATCAGAGCGTGTTCGGGCCCAAGGAAAGCGAATGGGTGAGCCCGCTCACGCGCAACATCCTCGACGATTGGCGCGGGGACTTCGAAGGCCGCGTGATCTTGGCCTGCCCGGGCTTTTCGATCGACTGCCTGGAAACGATAGACGACGTGGTGCGCGAGTTCATGTCGCGCGTGGAGTTCGGCGTGCCGGCGGGCGACATCGATCGCATCGCCGCGGAAGGCGACGAGCAGGCGGCCGCCGACGCCGAGCGGCTCGTACAGGTCGAGAAGCTTTTGGGCCGCGGCGTGCACATCGGGTCGTATTCGATCGGCGGGCGGTTCGTGGGCGTGCAATCGCTCGGGCCCACCGAAGAGCATGCGCGTATTATCAAAGACGTTTTGGACCGAGCGCTCGTCGACGTGCCGAGCGCCGTATTGGAAGGGTAGACCATGCACAGCGATAAGAAGACGGTACTCCTCGGCGTGACCGGGGGCATCGCCGCTTACAAGTCCTGCGAGATCGTGCGGGGCCTGCAGAAGGCGGGCGTGCGCGTGAAGGTCGTGATGACCGAACACGCCACCAAGTTCGTGACGCCGCTTACCTTCCGCGCGCTCACCAACGAGGAAGTGGCCGTGGGCATGTTCGACGATGCGCCGTCCGACCCCATCCATCACATCAGCCTGGCCGAAGAGGCCGATTTGTTCCTCATCGCGCCGGCCACGGTCAACGTGATTGCCAAGATCGCCAACGGCATCTGCGACGACTTGCTCACCACCACGGCGTGCGCCTGCACGGCGCCGCTGATCGTGTGCCCGGCGGCCAACGTGCATATGTACGAAAGCCCCGCCAACCAGCGCAACATGGGCCTGCTCACCCTGCACGGGGCCAAGATCATCGAGGCCGACGCGGGGTATCTGGCCTGCGGTGACGTGGGGAAGGGGCGTCTGGCCGACGTCGACGAGATCGTGCGCCAGGCCCTGCTCGAGCTGGGGCTCACCGGCGACATGCGGTCGACGAGCGTGCTCATCACGGCCGGTCCCACGATCGAGCCGATCGACCCGGTGCGCTACATCACCAACTTCAGCAGCGGCAAGACCGGCTATGCGCTGGCCAAGGCGGCGTACGAGCGCGGGGCCGACGTGACGATCGTGTCGGGCCCGGTGGCGGTGGAGGCGCCCGAAGGGGTGCACGTGGTGCACGTGCGCACCGCGCGCGAGATGCGCGATGCGGTGGCAGAAGCCTTCCCCAAGTGCGATATCGGCATCTTCGCGGCGGCGGTGGCCGATCTGCGCCCTAAGGGAGAGGCCGACCACAAGCTGAAGAAGGGCGTCGACGATGCGGCCCTGCAGACGATCGAGCTCGCGCAGAACCCCGATATCCTGGCCGAGATGGGCGCTCACAAGCAGGAGGGTCAGGTGGTCGTGGGCTTCGCCGCCGAAACCAACGACGTGATTGCCAACGCGCGCAAGAAGCTCATCGCCAAGCATGCCGACATGATTATCGCCAACCACGTGGGGCGGGGCCTGGCTTTCGGCACCGAAGGCAATGAAATTTGGATGATCACGCCCGATACCGTAGAACACGTGCCCTATATGCTCAAGCCTGAGCTTGCTCATGTGATTTTGGACAAAACAATCGAACTTTTGGGTTGATTTCCTTCCTAGGTTTGGTATTATATCGTTCGTTGCTTGAGAGAGCAGCACCAATCGAATCGGGTTGTGGCGCAGTTTGGTAGCGCACTTGACTGGGGGTCAAGGGGTCGCAGGTTCAAATCCTGTCAACCCGACCATTCGAAATCGAAAGGCCGTCGTTTTTCGACGGCCTTTTTCTTTTTTCCCCAAACGGACTGCAGCTTTCTGTCTGTAACCCCGCTTTTCGCATTATGGCTGGTGCTGCGCGCGGGATACGGCATGCGCGCTGGGTCGCACCGCACGAAGTCTGGCAGAGAATGGCCGATGTGCAGTAGTTTTCAAGGGTCGTTGGCAGAGATAGGCCGAAGTGCAGTATCCGAACGTGCGGAATCGCGTGAATCGCGTCTGTTGATCGTGCAGTCTTTCGTAAAAGCCCAGGTCAGGGATTCGCGTACGAAGTCAAGCTGAGAGATGACGGTCCTTGCATACTGCACAACGCGCTATCTGTGCCAGGAGACGGCGAAATATACTGCACTTCGCATGATTTGTACCACCGAAGCGAAGGTCACGGCAGGAAGTGCCGAGACGAGTCCTCGAGGGGCAGGCCACAGTGGCCTGCCAGAGCAGCACCCGCAACTGCGGCCTGTTAAACAAAGACCCTACGTTCCGAGAAGCACGTTTAGCAAAGTTGTTAATTCTGGCATTAATGATGAACAATGACGAAACGGGACGAACGATTTGAAGCCTCATCATATCGGGGCAGCGAGCCGCAGCATCGTTCCAAGATAGAACCCGTTAAGCGATTTGCACGGTTTGCTGAACGCTCTGCATATAGCGCACGCCGTGCTCCTTGCGAGCCCGGCCCTTCTGCGGGGGAGGGGACGAGCGGGATCTGGAACACACCCTGGTAGGCGGCGCCCGAAAGCTCAAGCGGCGCGCCGATGAGGATGACGGCGATTACGCGCGGAAGGCGCACGTTCATGATCACGTTGCATTCGTTGGCCGTCCAGGTGATGGCCTACTGCGTGAACGTCGACAGCAGGATGCGCACCGTTTCCGCCGCGTCTACCTGGTAGAGACTCGGGCAGAGGGTCGGGATCTCCAGGTCGAGAACGACGACGCAGCAGACCAGGGACACAATCGGGAGCGGGGTGCTCCGCACGTCCCTTCGCCTGCGGATGGCCGCCTTCTGAGCAGCCGATGCAGCGCCGCCTCCTGCCGATGGCTGGATGAAGCGGTATCACCGCCGTGAAGAGCAAGGCTGTCTACGACAACCCGTTGAGCATGTTCCCCTGGGACCGCTATTCGTGCGAAGGGAAGCTGTAGGTGCTCTGGGCCGCGCAGAAGCTCAGCCCCTCGACTTCTACCGCGCTTGCTACGGCTACGAGCTCACCGAGGACGAGGCGAACCTGATTCTCGCCGCGAAGAAGATAGGTCTTATGGCTTAGCGAAGCAATGAGATGCGTCTAGAACGGCGCATTTGAACTGGTCGGGTTGACAGGATTCGAACCTGCGACCCCTTGACCCCCAGTCAAGTACGAAAGCCGAAGACATAGCTCGAGCTTATCAGCTCTCGTCTGGCTTTTCATACATGCAGAAGGGGAGCTGTAAGCGCATTAGCTTAGCTTTCTGTTTCCTTATTTTAAGGGATCGAACGTTTGTTGCAACTTGATTTGTTATCAAAAGGCTGCCTAGAGGTAGCTTCTTGCAACGCCGATAATCGATTTCGAAACCACAATATAAATTGCGAAGACCCTTCCGCAAGCCTTAGCCGCCCTTCGCTTGCGTGCAGGCCGGCGGCTTGGTGTGTAAGGCGCTATAGGAATCGAGATGTCTGGGTGCCGGACTCGCTTCCCGTGCATCGTTTCCGCCGCGCGGAAGCGGCTTTTTCGTTCTGGACAGGAAAAGCATCGAAATGGCGCTCCCCGTACGATGCAACAATCAGAGGCGGTATTTGGCGCATTTGTTCTAGTCTGCACCTTCTCGGAAGGACGTGGGTCGATTCACGCTTCGCAGACGTGATCGCATTCTCCGCAGAGGATCTGCGGAACGGCTCGATACATGTGCCGTCGTCAATCGTGGGTCGGTTTCAACCGTCGCGAAATCGCATAAGCTTTCGCTTTCAGATGTCCGCGGCCTTTCCCGCCTGACCGTGCTTCGTTCAGGGAAAGAGGATGGCTTTCGGTTCGCTGCTGAGGGCCGTCTTCTGCGCAGAGGCAATCCCGGCGCCTAACCTGCAAGAAGCCTGCTGAGCGGCCGATAGCAGGCCACGGTGACGGCGGCGTTCACGGACGCCTTCCCCAGGTTGAACGGCGCCACGGCCGAAGGCACGAGAGACGTGACGTCCTGATAGGTGACGTCGTGCACCACGAGCGGCGTAATCGCCATGTTGAGGCAGGACATGACGGCCACAACGGCCGCCACTCCCACAAGGGCGCCCACGACCGCGAAGCCGAAGGTCGGCTTGCGTCGGTAGACGGCGCTCATCGTGAGCAGGAGCACGGTAGTCGAGGCGATGTTCATCAACGACCCCACGGGCGAGACGATGAGGTGGGGAACCCAGGCGAGCACTGCGACGACCATCCCGACGGCCGGTCCGTAAAGCAGGGCGGCGAGCAGGGGCACGATGCCCGATGGGTCGTATTTGAGCCAGTGGGCCTGGGGCGCCACGGGCAGTTCGATGAAGCTCAAGGTCATCGTGAGCAGCACGAGGATCACGATCGCGACGATCTGCTTGGCCGAACGCTCGCTCCAGCCTTGCGGCAGTATGTCGGTCATCATGAGGCGCTCCTTCGTGTCGTTGGGCCGTTGGGCCCTTCATTATACGGCGCGCCCCCATCGCGGGAGGGGACGCGATGGGGGCGCGGCATGCGCCGCTGCAGAGGGCGCATGAAGCGAATAGCCGCCGTTAGGCCGCTTGCGCTGCGGTCTGCGCCGCTTTGGCGTAGGCGGCGGTGTCGACGAGCGTGGCGCCCGATACGGCATCGGGACCCGAGAGCTTGACCTGGTCGACGCTCTTGCCGGCGAGCGCGTTCTCGATCGCCGTCATCGAATCGAGCCAGGGGGTCGTCGCCTGGGCCTTTTCCTTCATCATCTGGGAATAGACGGTGTTGTTGGCTGCCTTCGAGGCGAGCACCTTGCCTTCGGCGTAGCCCTGGCCGAAGCCCTTGTCTGAATTGGGCACGGGGGTAAGCCCTGCGGTCGTGGCGTCGAAGAACTGGAATTCGTCGATGTTGGTGGCCACCAGCGTCGATCCCTGCACGAGCGACACGGCGTCGCCGAATGCCTTCGTCCCGTGGCACGCTGCATTCGTGCGGCCCAGCTTCAAATCGGACCCGTCGCCGGTGTAGGTGCCCTGCACGG
>Ga0214929_100176_pt1 | contig 23403 bp, 18 predicted proteins | sample Stichaenrichm17X_FD_168613 | JGI IMG/M metagenome (GOLD analysis project Ga0214929, IMG submission 168613) | Xylose enriched microbial communities from anaerobic bioreactor in Madison, Wisconsin, United States - 17X | ecosystem: Engineered > Bioreactor > Anaerobic > Unclassified | place: USA... | reverse complement strand
GAATCGCAGGGCATCTCCTGCGAGCGCATGATCATCTCCTGCGACGCCCACATCATCATGCCCTACCACATCGACCTCGACGGCGCGTCCGAAAAGCGTCTGGGCAAGAACAAGATCGGCACCACCCGTCGCGGCATCGGCCCCTGCTATCAGGACAAGTTCTCTCGCATCGGCATCCGCGTGCAGGACCTGCTCGACGAGAAGATCTTCCGCCAGAAGCTCGAAACGGCCCTGGCCGAAAAGAACGAGATCCTCACCAAGATCTACGGTATGCCCGGCTACACGGTCGACCAGATCTGCGACGAGTACCTGCCCTACGCCGACATCATCCGCCCGCACATGGCCGAAACCGCGCACCTGCTCAACCGCGCCTACGGCGACGGCAAGAACATCCTCTTCGAAGGCGCGCAGGCCACCCTGCTCGACATCGACCACGGCACCTACCCCTTCGTCACGAGCTCGTCGTGCTGCGCCGGCGGCGCCTGCATCGGCTCGGGCGTGGGTCCCAAGAAGGTCGACAAGGTCATCGGCGTGTCGAAGGCCTACATCACCCGCGTGGGCAGCGGTCCCTTCCCTACGGAGCTCTTCGACGAAACGGGCGAAAAGCTCTGCCAGATCGGCGGGGAATACGGCGTGACCACCGGCCGCAAGCGCCGCACCGGCTGGTTCGACGCGGTGATCGCCCGCTATGCCACCGATGTGAACAGCCTCACCGACATGGCCCTTACCAAGCTCGACGTGCTGTCCGCCTTCGACAAGATCAAGGTTTGCGTGGCCTACAAAGCCGACGGCAAGACCTACGATTACTTCCCCATGCAGCAGAGCGTGCTCTATCCCAAGCATGTGGAACCGGTCTACGAAGAGCTACCCGGCTGGTACGGCCAGGACATCACCGGCTGCCGCAGCTTCGAAGAGCTGCCGGCCAACGCCCAGCGCTACGTGACCTACCTCGAAGAGCTCTGCGGCGTGCCCATGAGCATCGTGGCCGTGGGCCCCGACCGCGACCAGACCATCTTCCGCGGCTGGTCGAGCAAATAACACCTTTGGTGCAGTGTGACGGGCCTGCCTATGCGCGGGCCCGTTTTGTAGGCGCAGGTGCGCCCGAAAGGAGACGGACATGATCATTGCGGTTTTGGGCAGCGGCGGTCGCGAGCATGCGATTGCGTGGGCCCTGGCGAAGTCGCCGCGTTGCGAGAAGCTCTACGTGCTGCCCGGCAACGGCGGCACGGCGGCGATCGCCGAAAACGTGGAAGGCGTCGACATCGACAACGGGGAAGAGGTGCTCGCCTTCGTCCGCGCGCACGCGGTCGACCTCGTGGTGATCGGCCCCGAAGCCCCGCTCGTGGCCGGCGTGGCCGACACCCTGCGCGCGGCCGGCGTGCTCGTCTTCGGGCCCGACGCCCAGGGCGCCCAGCTCGAGGGCAGCAAGACCTACAGCAAGCGCTTCATGCAGGAAAACGGCATCCCCACGGCCGCCTACGGCACCTTCACCGAAGCGGCGCCCGCCGTGCAGTACGTGCGCGACATGGGCGCGCCAATCGTGGTGAAGGCCGATGGCCTGGCTGCCGGCAAGGGCGTGATCGTGGCCCAGACCGTCGAGGAGGCCGTCGACGCCGTCAGCGACTGCTTCGAGGGCGCCTTCGGCAAGGCGGGCAGTCGCGTGGTCGTCGAAGAGTGCCTCACCGGCCCCGAATGCTCTCTGCTCGCCTTCGTCACGGGCGGGCACGCCTTCTGCATGGCCACGGCCCAGGACCACAAGCGCGCCTACGATGGCGACGAGGGCCCCAACACGGGCGGCATGGGCGTGTATTCCCCCGTTCCGATCGTCACCGATGACGAGCTCGCGGCGATGACCGAGGTTATGGAAACCGCCGCTGCGGCCACGGCGAAGGAGCCCTTCGCCCACGACTACCGCGGCGTGCTCTACGGCGGCTTCATGCTCACGCCGGCCGGCCCCAAGGTGCTCGAGTTCAACGCCCGCTTCGGCGACCCCGAAACCCAGGTCGTCCTGCCGCGCCTTGACGCCGATTTGGCCGACATCATGGTGGCGGTGGCCGAAGGCAAGCCCGAGGACGTGCATCTGGCCTGGCGCGACGACGAATGGGCCGTGTGCGTGGTGCTCGCCAGCCAGGGCTATCCCAAGGCCTACGAAAAGGGCAAGAAGATCACCGGCATCGAAGCGGCCGAGGAACTGCCGGGCGTGACGGTCTTCCATGCCGGGACCAAGCGCGACGAAAATGGAGATTTGGTCACCGCGGGTGGCCGCGTGCTCAACGTAGTAGCATTGGGCGCTACGTTTGAAGACGCGCGCGCCCGTGCCTACGAGGCGTGCGACCGTATCGATTTCGAGGGAAAGCAGTTCCGTTCCGACATCGGCCTGAAGGCCGCGCACGGACGGAGCTCGTGGGAGTAAACCAGTATATGCTGAGCGAAAGACTGTTGTCGAGCGTGGTGCGATCCTGCACCGACCGCTATCTGAATCTGAAGCCGTTCGAAGGCGACCGCCTTCCGGGGCCCGAGCCGGGCAAGCGCTACATGCTCTACATGCATGTGCCCTTCTGCCAGCGCCTGTGCCCCTACTGCTCGTTCAACCGCTTCCCCTACAGCGAGGAGCGTGCGCGCCCCTATTACCAGAACCTGCGCCGCGAGATGCTCATGCTCGCCGAAATGGGCTACGACTTCGACAGCCTCTACGTGGGCGGTGGCACGCCGACGATCATGATCGACGAGCTCTGCAAGACGATCGATTTGTCACGCGAGACCTTCTCGATCAAAGAGGTGTCGAGCGAGACCAACCCCAACCATCTCACCGAGCCCTATCTTGAAAAGCTCGAGGGGCGCGTGCAGCGCCTTTCGGTGGGCGTGCAGTCCTTCGACAACGGCCTGCTCAAGCAGATGGGGCGCCTGGAAAAGTACGGCGATGCCGACACGATTCTGGAACGTCTGAAGCTCGCGACGCCCCACTTCAAGTCGATGAACGCCGACATGATCTTCAATTTCCCGGCTCAGACCGAAGACATCCTGGCGACCGATATCGCCTACATTCTGGAAAGCGGCGTGAGCCAGACGACGTTCTACCCGCTCATGGCCTCGCCTTCGGTGGAAAAGTCGCTCGCCGCCACGGTGGGCCGCGTCGACTACAGCCGCGAAAAGCGCTACTACGACATCATCGCGCAGGCTCTCACCGAAAACGGCTTCACGATGAGCAGCGCCTGGACCTTCGACAACTCGAATTCCGACATGATCGACGAGTACGTGGTTGACTACGAAGAGTACCCGGCGATTGGGTCGGGCGGCATCACCTACCTGGGCCAGCGCCTGTACGTGAACACCTTCTCGGTGAAGGACTACAACGACTACATCGAGCACGGCCGCATGTCGGCGACCAGCTACGCCGACTTCGACCTGCATTCGCGCATGCGCTATCGTTTCATGATGAACCTGTTCGGCCTGCGTTTGGACAAGCAGGCCTTCAAAGAGCACTTCGGCGTGTCGGTGGAAGCAGGCCTTCCGCTCGAAATGGCCTATATGCGCGCGGCGGGCGCCTTCGAGACCGACAACGCCTACGAGCTCACGCTCACGCCCAAGGGCCGCTACCTGATGGTGGCCATGATGCGCCAGTTCTTCATCGGCGTGAACAAGCTGCGCGACCAGGCCCGCGCCAAGCTCACCGGCGAAGAGCATGAGCTGCTCTTCGGCGACGGGAGCGTCTACGGGTCGGTGCACTGCGCCGGCGTTTGTTAGCGCAACGCGCGCTTTCGTGCGACGTTCGGATCAGCTCGACCCCCATTAATGCGCCTTTCGCGGATTAACGCGCCCTTCTCGCCCGTCCGGTGCGAGAAGGGCGCGTTGTTGGTATTGCGCGGTGTCGCGCGACGGCGGAACTTTCCGTTCGGCGCTGGACGTAATGCGCCTTTCGCGGCATGGAACTCGCTCTTCGGGCGTCTGATGCGAGAAGGGCGCGTTAGCGGGCCGGCGCCCCGTGCAACCCTGCCCCAGCCCAACCCCAGCCACAGCCTAGCCCGGCCACAGCCCAACCCCGGCCACAGTCCGACCGGGCCCCAGCCAATTAATGCGCCTTTCTCGTCGGAATGTTCGCCCCGCTAGGGGCGAAAAGGGCGTGTTAACGGACCGCCGCGCCCTGCCGCAGCGGTCGCTGCGGGCGAATAATGCGCCTTTCTCATCGGAATGCGGGCAATCGGCCTGATGGGGGTGAGAAGGGCGCGTTAATTGATTGGTGCGGCACGGTGCGCTTGTTACCAGCCGCTTACATCTTCCGTTGTACAATTTGACCAGGTTATGCAGGAATAGTGTTTGACATCCTGCGTATCCTTCACTAATCTCGAAATGTGAGTAATGAGAGTGGCATTGTAGCAATTATGATCCTTGCTTCTGCCACCCTCTGGAGGAGAAGGAGATTGGTATGGATCCAGCGATGCTGGCGCGCATCCAGTTTGGCTTTATCGCCTGCTACCACTTCTTGTTCGTGCCCATGAGCATCGGCACGGGCTTGATCATGGCGATCGAGCAAACGCGCGCGTACAAGAGCAAAGCGGCTGAAGATATCGCAGCCGCCACCTTCTGGGCGAAGGTGTTCACCCTGTGCTTCGCCGTGGGCGTGGCCACCGGTATCACGATGGAGTTCTCGTTCGGCACTAACTGGGCCGACTACTCCCGCTTCGTAGGCGACATCTTCGGCGCCCCGCTCGCCGCCGAGGCCCTGTTCGCCTTCTTCCTGGAAAGCACCTTCCTCGGCGTGGTGCTTCTGGGCAAGAACAAGGTGTCCCCGAAATTCTATTTGGCCAGCTCCTGGTTGGCTTGGGGCGGCTCCCTTCTGTCCGCGTTGTGGATCATCATCGCGAACTCCTGGATGCAGACCCCGGCCGGCTACACCGTCGAGCAGGCGGCCACCGGCTCGAAGGCGGTCATGACCGATTTCTTCACCGCCGCCCTGAATCATTCGACCCTGCCGCGCTACTTCCACGTCGTCGTCGCCCTCATCATCATGGGCGCCCTGGTGGCCGTTGCGATCGGTGCCTATCATATGCTGCATTCCAAGAAGGAATTCGGCAAAAAGGCCCTGCGCGTGGGCACGATCGTCGCGCTCGTGGCGGCCGTCGTCATGATGCCGGCCGGCCATCAGCAGGCCGTCGAAGTCGCTCAGCAGCAGCCCGAAAAACTCGCCGCGATGGAAGCCCAGTACGCCGACGGCCCCGCCGGCATGACGATCATCGGCTTCGTCGACGAAGAGTCTCAGGAAGTCAAGGCGATCGAAGTGCCCATTCCCGGCATGACGAGCATCCTGATTTCGGGCGACCCCAGCTACGAGATTCAGGGTCTCAACAGCTTCGATTCGGGCGACGTCCCGCCCGTGGGCCTCGTGTTCCAGACCTACCACCTCATGATTCTGGCCTACGGCCTCATCTGCCTGTGGGTGCTGCTCGCGCTCATCGCAACCGTGAAGGCCAAGAAGGGCAAGGAGCCCGGCAAGGGATTGCTCAAGGCCCTGCTCTTCGCCCCGATCTTCCCGATCATCGCGATCCAGACCGGGTGGATGTGCGCCGAATTCGGCCGCCAGCCCTGGATCGTCTACCACGAGCTGCGCACGGTCGACGCCTATTCGCAGGCCGTCGACCCCACCGAGCTCATCATCTCGCTCGTGCTGTTCGTCGTGGTGTACCTGGCCATCTTCGTCGTGTTCCTGCGCCTGTTCTTCCATCTGGCCAAGCAGGGCCCCACGGATGCCGACCGCAAGGGGACGAGCGTGGGCTCGATCGCCGATAAGCTGGCCGGCGGCGCCAAGGCCGCTGGGGAGGCGACCGCCGTTGCCGAAGGCGCGGCTGCCGCGAAGGAGGTGAAGTAGCCATGTCCGCACTCGCGATCTTCTGGTTCATCATCATTTTCGTCGTGATTTTCGGCTACTTCGTGCTCGACGGCTTCGATTTGGGCGTGGGCGTGGCCTATCCCTTCCTGGCCAAGAACGAGAAGGAGAAGGCGATCCTGCGCTACGAGATCGGGCCCGTGTGGGACGGCAACGAAGTGTGGCTGCTCACCGCCGGCGGCGCCCTGTTCGCCGCCTTCGGCCCGGCCTACGCGACCACGTTCTCGGGCTTCTACCTGGCCATCATGCTCGTGCTGTTCGGCCTGATCTTCCGTGTGATCGGCCTTGAGTTCTACTCGCGCGACCTGGCGCCCAAGCAGCTCTGCGACGGCCTGTTCGTCGTGGGCAGCTTCCTGCCGGCCCTGCTTCTGGGCGTGGCCGTGGGCAACGTGCTCGCCGGCCTGCCGCTCGACGCCAACGGCGACTACATGGGCAGCTTCTTCGCCCTGCTCAACCCCTTCGCGCTCCTGTGCGGCCTGGTGGGGCTCGCCCAGTTCGTGTCGCTGGGCTGCGCGTGGACGGCTGTGAAGACCTTGCCCGGCGACCTGCACGACCGCGCGGTCGACCTGCGCGGCAAGTCCCAGATCGCGGTGGTCGTCCTGTTCGTGCTCGCGACGGTCTGCTACTTCGTGCAGGTGCCCTCCACGATGGCGGGCGATCTGCCCCTGGCGGTGCCCGGCGTGTGCGCGGCGCTCGTGGTGATCGCCTTCCTGGCCGAGCTCGCCTTCGGTCGCAAGGGCGAAGCGGGCGATCTGCCCAACTTCCTCGCCGCAGCCGTGATCTGCCTGGGGCTCGTGGCGCTCACCGCCACCTCGCTGTTCCCCAACATCGTGCCGGCCGTCGATCCGGCCAACTCGGTGACGATCGCCTCGGCCGCCGGTAGCGACGTGGGCTTGGGCGCGATGACGGTGATCCTGTGCATCGGCCTGCCGCTCGTGCTCTTCTACCATTTCCTGGTCTACCGCACGTTTGCCGGCAAGGTGACCGATGCCGACCTTGAAGGCGCCGAATACTAGAAGGCGCGCAGAACATGCACCGGCGCTTGCGCCGTTTGGGAAGGGAGCTCCGTTGGGGGCTCCCTTTTTTGTGTGGGGTGCGGAAGGCGGAGGCGGGGCGTGCTGTGAGGGGGCGCGCGTGCGCGGGCTTGGGCGGGGCCGACTGGTTCGCGAGCCCGCCCACCTACCAGGCGGACGTGCGCGCTGTGCGGCCGGGACGCGCGCCGAGACGGCACCGGCTTGACCGCGATCCCGCCCGCGAACCCTCGTGGTATGCTGGTGCGACAAACCAGTCGAAAGGAGCACACGATGACTCGCATGTTGGTTCTGGTTCGCCACGGAAAAGCCCAGGCGCGCACCGAAGAGCGCGCCGACGAGACGCGCACCCTCACTCCCGCCGGCCGGCGGGCGCTCGACGCGCGCTTCGCGCCCATGCTGTCCCTGCTGCAGATCGGCGACGGGGAGACGGCCCAGGTGTGGACGAGCCCGGCCGAGCGCACCGTGCAGACGGCCGATGCCCTGGTCGACGCCCTCGACGAGGTCGGCGTGTCCCTCGAAGGGGAAGTGCGCATCGAAAACTGCCTGTGGGAGCAGGACATCGACGCCTTCCGCGACCGTTTGGCCGCCTGCGACGCCGACGTGGTCTTCGCCGTGGGGCACAACCCCTTCATCGAAGAGGTCTGCCGCCGCGTGAGCGGGGCCTCGATCTCCTTCGCCACCGGCGCCATGGCGGCCGTGCGCCTCGGCGACGAATCGCAGGGCACCCCGTCTCGCCTGCTCTGGTTCGCCCAAGGTCCCGAATCCCAGCTCTGGAAGACCCTCTGCTTCCTGGACGACCGTTTCGCCGAATGGGCCGACGAGCTCGAGGGTCGCATGAAGGCCTTCTTGGCCGATCCCGACGAGCCCGAAACCTGCCACAAGCTGCGCGTGAGCATCCGCACCCTGCGCAGCCTGCTCGTGTTCTGCGAGCCCTTCATGAAGCGGTCGTTCTCCAAGCGCCTCCAGCGCGATCTGCGCTCGGTGGTGCTCGAGCTTTCGCGCCTGCGCGAGCTCGACGTCTTCTTGGACGAGGTGCACGGGCTCGAGAACCCGGCGCTCGATCTGTGCGCCGCCATCGAGGCCGACCGCGACGACGAGCGTGACGCGGTCATCGGCTTCCTTACGAGCGACAAGACCGAAAAGCTCATGGCCCGCATCCTCGACCGCCTGCGCGCGATTCGCTGGAAGGGCAGCGTCGAGCGCAACGGCTTGGCCCGCGAAGAGGTGCGCAGCGCGTTCGACCTGCTGCTCATCGACACGACGGCTCGCTTGGACGAGCTCGATTACGCCGACGCCAAGGAAACCCACCATGTGCGCAAGGAGTGCAAGAAGGCCCGCTACGTGTCGCGCGTCTTCGGCCCGCTTCTGGGCGACGACGCGGCGGCGGCCGCCAAAGCCATGGCTGCAAAACAGGATGCCCTGGGCGCCCTGTGCGACGCGCGCGTGAACGTGGGCCTGTGCGACAGCATCGATGCCGAGGGCCTTTCCGAAGAGGCCAAGGCCAATCTGTCGGCTCTGCGCCTTTCGGCCGAAGCCGTGGTCAACGACGCGATGCGCGCTCATAGCCAGGTGGAAAGCCCGCTCTACGCGGAATAGCGTATCCTAGAGCGGTAACGCGAGGTCCGCGCCGGCCGGCCGGCGCACGCACGAAGGGAACATCATGTCGACGGTGCAGATCACCACGAAGAATTTCAAACGCGAAGTGCTCGATTTCGACGGAATAGTCCTGCTCGATTTCTGGGCGCCCTGGTGCGGCCCCTGCCGCAAGCAGCGCAAGGTGCTCGACCGCATCGAGCGCGAGCAGCCGCGCAAGATCAAGATCGGCAAGGTCAACATCGACGAGGTGCCCGAGTTCGCGCGCAAGTACCGCGTGTACAACATCCCCACGCTCATCGTGTTCGACCACGGCAAGATGCGCGACCGGGCAGAGGGCTTGCAGACCAAAGAGCAGGTGGAGCTGCTGCTGATCAACTAGCGGGGCGCGCGCGTCGCGGCGGGTTCCGCCTGACGCTCGGGCGAGCCAACGGACGGGGTGCAGGCCGTGCAGCGAGGTATCCTCTCTCGCCCCTTGGGCCAACGGGCGATTCCGTGGAGCTGCGCGACCGGTTCCGTCTTTCGAAAATTCTTTCTTGACGTAGGCGACGGAAGCGCGTATATTTCTATCTCGCGTTTACGCAACGCATCCGGATGGTCGGATAGCTCAGTTGGTAGAGCAGGGGATTGAAAATCCCCGTGTCAGGGGTTCAAGTCCCTTTCCGACCACCACGAGTTTTCGCAGGCCAGAAGCTTCTTGCTTCTGGCCTGTTTTCGTTTTTTGCGGGGGTGGCGCTCTTTCCTCCAGCCTCGGCGGTTGTGCCCGGTGGGGCCTGCGCCCGGCCTGTGGTTTCCGCGGGGAAGGGGTCCCGTTACCCAATCTTTAAGGTGGCTTTCAGCCCCTCGCTTATAATCGGGAGACAAAACGAGACGATGGATTTCCGGGCCCGTTCGGCGCGTTGCGGCAGACAGCGCCCCTGGCGCGGGAAATCCCACCGAAAGGAGGTCACCATGCAGCAAGGCTACTATTCACGCGCATGGAACGACATCAAGAATTCCCCGGGCTGGTTCGGCAAGCTCTGCCTGCTCGCCCTGCTCGATTTCATTCCGATCTTCGGGCCTATCGTGGCCTACGGCTACCTGGGCGGTTGGGCGCGCGACATCGCCTGGGGCGTGAAATCGCCCCTGCCCGCCCGTATCTTCGGCAACGAGGACGGCAAGCTCTACCGCCGCGGTTGGTTCGTGTTCGCAGCCCTGTTCATCTACGCCGCAATCGCCTGGGCGCTTACGAGCCTGCTCATGGGCTTCGCGGGCGCGGCGGCCGGCGGCGCTGCGGGCGCTTACGGAAACGGTCGCATGGCGCCGGCGAGCGCGGGCTTCGATGCGCTCGGCTTCGTCATGGGCGTGCTCGCCTTCGTCGTGGCGATCGCGATCGTATTCTTCGCCCTCGCGGGCACGGCGCGTTCGGTCATCTACGACCGTTTCTCGCCCGCCTTCCAGATTTCGACGCTGTGGAAGATGATCAAGCATGACGCGTCGGGCATCGTGCGCATCCTGCTCATGGCCCTTGTGGTAGGGCTCATTATCGGCATTGCGGTGTCCTGCGCGATCTTCGTGGTCATCTTCCTGTCGATCTTCATCGGGATCTTCACCGGCGGCCCCGCTTTCATGAACATGATGAGCGGCTCCTACGACGACCTGGCGTACGGCTACGGATACGGCTACGGGTCGAGCGACGCGGCCTTCCTGTCCTTCCTGCAGTCGATCCTGCCCGTGCTCGGCCTGGGCATCCTGCTCCTTGCGGCGGTGTGCTACCTGGCCGTGGTGGGGCAGATGTTCATCACGGCCCTCGTCTTCCGCGCGATGGGCTACTGGACGCAGGGCTTCGAGGTGGCCAAGTGGGGCGGTCAGGACGCGCCGCTGCCCTTCGAAGCGGAACAGGCTCGGGCGCAAGCGGCCGCGGCTTGGCAGGCCCAGCAGCCGGTGCAGCAGCCGCAGCAACCGGTGAACGCCCCTGCGGCCCAACAGACGGCGGCACAGCAGCAGCCTGCGGCACCCGCGCCTGAAGCGGCGGGGCAGCCCGCATCCCAGCCCCAGCAGCCGGCGGCGCCCGTGCCAGCACCCGTGCAGCCGACCCCCGTGCAGTCGCAGCCTGCGGCCCCCGCGCCCGAGTCGCCCGCGCCGGCGGTCGAGGCGCCCCAGCAGCCGGCTGCGCCCGTTGCGCCCGAAGCCCCCGCTTCGCCCGCCGATTCGGCCAAGCCCGCGGCAGACGACCCGGCGCCCGCTGCGTCCAACGACCCGGCCAAGCCCGCGTCCGACGACGGCGCTTCCAAATAGCCCGTATCCCGCACCTCGAGGGGCGCATGGCCAACCGGCTGTGCGCCCCTTTTTGCGTCTGCGCGCCCGCCCCGCACCTGCAAGTCCTGCGACCCTTGCGCATTCCGCGCACTCCACTCTGCTGAAGTGCGCGGGTGGTAGAATGGAGCGCATGCTAGGGCCCCGCTGGGGCGTGATCGAAGGAGCGTTTTCATGGCAGACGAAGCAACGCCGTTGGTCGGCATCATCATGGGTTCCAAAAGCGACCTGCCCAATATGCAGGCTTGCATGGACCAGCTCGATGCGTTCGGCATCCCCTACGAAGTGAAGGTCGCGTCGGCCCATCGCAAGCCGCTCGAGGTGCACGAATGGGCCGCAAGCGCCGAAGACCGCGGCATCCGCGTCATCATCGCCGCCGCCGGCAAGGCCGCGCACCTGGGTGGCGTGGTGGCCGCCTACACGCCGCTGCCCGTCATCGCCGTTCCCATGAAGACGAGCGATCTGGGCGGCCTCGATTCGCTGCTTTCCATGGTGCAGATGCCGTCGGGCGTGCCCGTGGCCTGCGTGGCCATCAACGGCGCGAAGAACGCCGCCATCCTGGCCCTGCAGATGCTCGGCACCGGCGACGCGGCCTACCGCGACCAGATGCGCGCCTTCAAGAAGGACATGGCCGATGCGTAGCACCCTGCTCATGGGCAACGAGGCCTTCGCCTGGGCTGCTCTCGAAGCGGGCGTGAACGTGGTGGCCGGCTACCCGGGCACCCCCTCGAGCGAGCTGGTCGAAACGGTGGCCAAACTGCATGCGGCGGGCGTGGCCCACGACGTGTACGTGGAATGGTCCGATAACGAAAAGGCCGCTCTCGAGCTTTTGGTGGGCGCATCCGCCAGCGGCGCGCGCGGCCTGTTCACCTGCAAGCAGATGGGCTTGAACGTGGCCGCCGACGCCCTGCTGTCTGCCAATTACGTGGGCGTGCGAGGCGGGCTCGTGCTCTTCGTGGCCGACGACCCGGGCCCCATTTCCAGCCAGACCGAGCAGGACACGCGCCGCTTCGCCAACTTCGCCAAAGTGCCCGTGCTCGACCCGTGGAACCCCGAATCGGGCGCCGACATGATGCGGCACGCCTTCGAGGTATCCGAAACGTGGCATACGCCGGTCATTGTGCGGCCCACCACGCGCGTGAACCACGCGAGCACCTTCTTCGACGTGCCCAGCGAAACCCACGCGCGTCCTGTGCCCGAAGGCGGCTTCGAAAAGGACCCCAAGTGGGTCATCTTTCCGCGCCGGTCGTACGCGGCCCACGGCGAGATCAACGACCGCCTGCACGAAATCGCGAGCGAGGAAGCCGCCGGCTCCTTCAATCCCCTTTACGCCTATGCGGGCGAGGAATGCGCGCCCGCCGACGCGGGAGCGGCTCCGCTCGGCATCGTTTGCGGCGGCGTGAGCGGCGCCTATGCGCGCGAGGCGATCGAGATGCTCATCGCCCGCGGCGCCCAGCTGCCCGCGTTCGATTTTTTGCAGGTGGGGACCCCCTTCCCCTTCCCGGTGCGCCGGGCCCGCGCATTCGCGGCCGGCAAGACCGACGTCCTCGTCTTCGAAGAGCTCGACCACGTGATCGAAGACGACCTGCTCATGCTGGCGGGCCGCGACAAGCTGTCTTACCGCGTGCACGGCAAGCTCGACGGGTCGACGCTTGCCCGCGGCGAGAATTCGGTGGAAGACTGCGCCCGTCGCATCGCCCGCTTCCTGGGCGTCACCGACGCGCTGCCCGAAGAGCCCGCACCCGACCCTGCAGCGCCCCAGGCGCCCGCCCGCCCGCCCGTGCTCTGCGCCGGCTGCCCCCACCGCGGGGCCTTCTACGCGGTCAAGCGCGCCCTGCGCGGCAAGAAGAACGTGCTCTGCGGCGATATCGGCTGCTACACGCTGGGCAACGCCAAGCCGCTCGAGGCGGTCGACACCTGTCTGTGCATGGGCGCCGGCATCACGATGGCGCAAGGCGTCGCCGTGGCCGAACCGGGCACCAAGGCGGTCGCCTTCATCGGCGACTCGACCTTCTTCGCGAGCGGCATGACCGGCGTGGCCAACGCGGTTTACAACCAGCACGACATCACGATCGTCGTGCTCGACAACTCGACCACGGCCATGACGGGCGGCCAGCCCCACCCGGGCATCGGGCGCACGCTCATGGGCCCCGTGTCGGATCCCATCCGCATCGAGGCGGTGCTCGAAGGGCTCGGCGTGACCTGCATCGAGCACGCCAACCCCCTCTATCTGAAGGAGAGCCTGGCGGCGGCTAGGCGTGCCGTCGACTTCGAAGGGCCCTCGGCGCTCATCTTCCGCTCGCCCTGCACCCAGATCGTCCGCCCCGAGCCGCGCGCCGTGGTCGACGACGACGCCTGCGTGGGCTGCCGCGTGTGCGTGGAGGCGATCGGCTGCCCGGCCATGACCATGTCCGCCGACGGTTCGAAGATGATCGTCGATGCCGCTACCTGTTACGGCTGCGGGCTGTGCGTCGATGTGTGCCCGCACGGTGCGATTTCGGCGGCGGTGCGCACCGAAGGGCGCGTTCCGTTCGCTGGTAAGGCAGGTGAGTAGGATGCTCAACGTTCTTATCGCCGGCATCGGCGGGCAGGGGTCGGTGCTCGCCGCCAAGATCCTCGCTGCCGCGGCCCAGGCGCGCGGTTGGAAGGTCCGCACGGCCGAAACGATCGGCATGGCCCAGCGCGGCGGCAACGTGACCTCGCACGTGCGCATGGGCGACGCGGGCGAAGAGGTGCACGCCCCGCTCATCGCGCGCGGCACGGCCGACTGCATCGTCGCGCTCGAGCCGGGCGAAGCGGTGCGCGCCTTGCCCTACCTGGCGCCCGACGGCCTGCTCGTGTGCGCCCGTACGGCCATTCCCTCGGTGGAGACCACCCTTTCGGGCGAGCCGTACGAGGCGGAGCCGCTGCTCGCGTATCTGGAAGGCGCGGCGCCGCACTTCTTGGCCGTCGACGAAGCCGCCATCTGCGAGGAGGTGGGCAGCCGCAAGGTGGCCAACCTCGTGATGCTTGCTTCCGCCGTGGCCGCTTCGAACGGGACCTCGTTTGGCCTGCGCGGTGCCATCGGCACCGACGAGCTCGTGCGCGCGATGGAGGCCTGTGTGAAGCCCGCCTTCGTCGCGCTCAACCGTGCGGCGATCGACACGGCCATCGCGCGCGTCGGCGCGCCTTCAGTCAACTAGATGGGCGGCCGCGCCGTTTCAGCGACGCGGCCGCTGTGGAAAGCGGGGATACCCATGGAAATGAAACCCGAGCAGCTCGCGGCGATTCGCGAGCAGTTCAAGACCCTGAAGGGCCGTTCGCTCTTCTACGCCAAGAAGTACGCCGACGTCGACCTGGCCGACGTGCGCACCCAGGCCGATTTCGAGCAGCTTCCCTTCACCGAGAAAGCCGACCTGCGCGAGGCCTATCCGCTGGGACTTTCGGCGGTGCCCGAAGACAAGATCGTGCGCATCCACAGCTCGTCGGGCACGACGGGCACGCCGGTCATCGTCCCCTACACCCAGCGAGACGTCGACGATTGGGCGACCATGTTTGCGCGCTGCTTCGCCACGGCAGGCGTGACTCCGCGCGACCGCGTGCAGATCACCACGGGTTACGGCCTGTGGACCGCGGGCATCGGCTTTCAGGCGGGCGTGGAAAAGCTCGGCGCCATGGCCGTTCCCATGGGCCCGGGCAACACCGAAAAGCAGCTGAAGTTCATGGAGGACATGCAGCCGACCGTGCTGTGCGCCACGTCGTCGTACGCCCTGCTGCTCGCCGAGGAGATTGAAAAGCGCGGAATCCGCGACCAGCTGGCGCTGCGCAAGGGCATCATCGGCAGCGAGCGCTGGGGCGTGAAGATGCGCAGCCGTATCAAGAACGAGCTGGGCATTCAGATTTACGATATCTACGGCCTCACCGAAATCTACGGCCCGGGCATCGGCATCAGCTGCGATTACGACTGCGGCATGCACTACTGGGACGACTTCATCTACCTGGAGATTCTCGATCCCGAAACCCTCAAGCCCGTGCCCGACGGCGAATACGGCGAGATCTGCATCACGACCCTTCGCAAGGAGGGCGCGCCGCTCATCCGCTTCCGCACCCACGACATCTCGCGGATCGTGCCGGGGGAGTGCGCCTGCGGCAGCCGTTTCCCGCGCATCGACGCGCTGGTGGGCCGTTCCGACGACATGATGAAGATCAAGGGCGTCAACGTCTTCCCCAAGCAGATCGAAGAGGTGCTGCAGACCTTCCCCGAGCTGTCGAGCGAGTACCAGATTCACATTTCGCATCTGGAAGGCCGCGACACGATGCGCATCTACGTGGAAACCACCGGCGAGTACGACTTCCTCGACGTGGCCGACCGCGTGGCGCATGAGGTGAAGAGCCGCATCGGGTTCACGCCGCTCGTGAAGGTGGTCGAGCTGGGCGTGCTGCCGCGCAGCGAGAAGAAGACCAAGCGCGTCTTCGACGAGCGCTACGAATAACCTGACAAATCGTCAGACTATTTGTCAGGTTTTGAAGCACCAGCCAACCTGGCGATTCGCCAGGTTGGCTGGTTTTCAAGATGGAAACGCCCTCGGCGCCCATCGCTGGGCCCTGCTACTATGGTCGGAAATCGGCGGCCATTCGGTGCAAGGGGGCGGGTGGTGCGAGCATGCGGAAGCAGTGCGAGAGCGATATCTATCACGTCGTCTGTCGTGGGGTTGGACGACAGCTGATATTCGAAGCTGACGAAGATCGCGAGCGCTTTCTCGATCTCCTCGTCTCTTCGGCGGAGTCTACGTCTGTGGAAATCCTCGCATGGTGCCTTATGGGCAACCATGTCCATCTGCTGCTTCGCGCGCCTATGAGCCAAATCTCCCCCTGCATGCAGCGCGTGTGCGGTGCCTACGCGCGCGCGTTCAATGCCCATTACGAACGAACGGGCCGCTTGTTTCAAGATCGGTTCAAGAGCGAACCGGTAGATGACGAGGCCTACCTTCTCGTCGTTGCCAGCTACATCCATTTCAATCCGGAAAAAGCCGGAATCGCCAAGCAGGATGAGTACCGCTGGAGCAGCTACGGCGAATATGCCGGTCGCGCCGATGCGCGTCGAATATGCTCGACCGAGCTCGTCCTGGGCGCGTTTGGCAGCGAGAAGGCGTTTGTCGCGTTCCACAGGGCGCATGCGGGGGAGCGGCAGTGCATGGATGCCGACGCCCTGCGTTCGCCGACGCGCCCGATGCGCGATGGGGCGGCTCTTGAAATTGCGGAGAAGGTTCTCGAGGGGCGCAATCTCAATGAGCTGAAAACGCTTGACCGTCGGGAACGCAATAGCCTGCTCGGGCTGTTGTTGTCTGCTGGCCTGTCCGTTCGCCAAATCGAGCGTCTCACGGGAGTCAGCAGGGGAATTATCCAATCGGTAAAACCTGACAAATAGTCTGACGATTTGTCAGGTCAGGCTCAGGCGTAGCGGGGCCAAAACCTGACAAATAGTCTGACGATTTGTCAGAATTTGGGGAAACGGTGTAGGTTTTACGTTCATAAAACCTTTACATGAGAATTTCCCAGTCCGATGGGGTATACAGACGAACTTCTATGCAAGACACCTGTGAAGAGCCCCCGTTTTCATGCAAAGTCGGTTGAATGCCCAACAGAAGGCGGGATTTGACCGCATTGAAACGGGATGCCGGGGACCGTATAGTCTCATCCGCAAGAAACGAAGATGCAGACATACGAAGGAGAGCTCACTATGAAGAACGTATTCACCAAGAACCTCATCGCTTCCGCCCCGCTGGCCGTTGCCGCTATCGCGATGGTCGCTTCCGTGGTCGCCTAAGCGCATAAGGACATACCGCGCGTGACCGTAGCGGTTGCGCGCCCCAAAGGGGAATCGGAGCGATCCGGTTCCCCTTTTGCGTGGAGGGGCGGGCGCGCTCTGCCGTGCGGGACATCCGGCCCTCAGCTGCGCCTCCCCGCTGAAATAACGTACATTTCTGGACAGCATCTGCCGTATGGGCGGAAATGCGTTCGAAAATGTACGCTATTTTCCGCAGCGGGCGGCTTCGAGGTCGGCTGCGTGAGCCAAAGAGATGTGACCCCGTTGACTCATTCGAGCGCCGGTCGCGAAATCGTGCGCGCATGGGCGCTTTCGTGTGGTAAAGTGACCGCATGCATATCGACGACGTACAGGCCCCTTTGTTCACACGCGACCTTCCCGTCGCGGGGTTCCGCGCCGCTTCCAACGCCCCCTATTCCTATCGATATCTGTAGCGCACATGACGCGCTCGCCCGAGTCTGCGCTCGGACGCGGCGGTTCGTGTGCGCGCCTCCGTGTAGGGTCAGATCTCGATAAAGGGGCATTTTATGTGGGAAAAACTAGCGATGATCGTCGTCTTCTTCTGCGTCGTGATCGGCGTGGGCGTCTACACGCGACGGCATGCGTCGACCGTTGACGGCTTCGTACTCGGCGGCCGCAACGTGGGGCCGTGGCTGTCGGCCTTCGCCTTCGGCACGAGCTACTTTTCGGCGGTCATCTTCGTGGGCTACGCCGGCCAGTTCGGGTGGAAGTTCGGCATCTCGGCCGTGTGGATCGGCATCGGCAACGCCGTGCTGGGCAGCTTGCTCGCTTGGTGGGTGCTCGGCCCGCGCACGCGCGAGATGACCCAGCGTCTGAAAGCGGCGACGATGCCCGAATTCTTCGGCAAGCGCTACCGCAGCCGCGCCCTGCGCATCGCGTCGGCGGCCATCATCTTCGTCTTCCTCATTCCCTACACCGCATCGGTCTACAACGGCCTCTCGCGCCTGTTTACGATGGCCTTCGGCGTGCCCTACGAGGTCTGCGTCATCGTGATGGCCGTTGTGACCTGCGTCTACGTGGTCCTGGGCGGCTACATGGCCACCGTGGTCAACGACTTTCTGCAGGGGCTCGTGATGCTCGCCGGTATCGTGGCGGTCGTGGCGGCGGTGCTTGCCGACAACGGCGGCGCCTCGCAGGCGATCGTTGCGCTCTCGCAGGTCCCGGCCGAAGGCACGAGCCTGCAGGGCGCCTTCACGAGCATGTTCGGACCCGACCTGGTCAACCTCGTGGCGGTCGTGATCCTCACGAGTCTGGGCACCTGGGGCCTGCCGCAGATGGTGCAGAAGTTCTACGCGATCAAAAGCGGCCCGGCTGTGAAGCAGGGCGCAATCATCTCGACCCTGTTCGCCTTCGTCGTGGCGGGCGGCAGCTACTTCCTGGGCGGGTTCGGCCGCCTCTACGCCTACCAGATCGCCTACAACGGCGCCACGCCCGTCTTCGACTCCATCGTCCCCACGATGCTTTCTAACCTGCCCGACCTCTTGGTGGGCCTGGTAGTGGTGCTCGTGCTTTCGGCGAGCATGTCGACGCTGTCGAGCCTGGTGCTCACGAGCTCGTCGGTGCTCACGCTCGATTTGCTGAAGGGCAACGTGGTGAAGAAGATGTCCGAGGCGCAGTCGCTTGGGTGGATGCGCGGCCTCGTGGTGGTCTTCGTGACCATTTCGGCGGCGATCGCGCTCGTGCAGTACCATTCGACGATTACCTTCATCGCCCAGCTCATGGGCATTTCCTGGGGCGCGCTCGCCGGCGCGTTCTTGGGGCCGCTGTTCTGGGGGCTGTTCAGCAACCGCGTGTCGAAGGCGGGCGTGTGGGCCAGCTTCGCGTGCGGCGTGGGCCTTACCGTGGGCAACATGGTCGTGCCCTTCCTGGGCTCGTCGATCGTGGCGGGCGCCGTGGCCATGTTCGTCTCGCTTGCGGTGGTGCCGCTGGTGAGCCTGGTCACGCCGGCCGTGCCCTTCGAGGTGGCGCCGCCTTCGGGCGCGGGCGCGATCGACCGCGAGTACCGGGCCGAATTGGCGGCGACCGACACGCCCGCCTTCGACAGCGAGGCTCCGCTCGAAAAGCTCTAGGGTGCCGAAGGGCCGCGAGACGCGCCGAGCTCGTTCGGGCTCGGCGGGCCCATGGGCGCTGGGGCCCCGCTGGGGGCTCCCGCGCGCGGCCACGGCGCCCAGCTCCTGGCGCGCGCGGTCGCCGTGAAGAAGCCGTTCTGTCCGGGCGTGATGGGGGCAAGCCCCTCGGCATCGAGCTTCGCCACGAGCTCGGCGGGCGCAAGGCCGTTTTCGGCGATGGCCTGGGAAATCGTCTCGTGCAGGTCGGGCGCCGAAAAGTCGCTGCGCGACAGGTTCACCGAACGGGGCACGTAGGTGAGGCCGCGGCGTTTGCGCGCTCCTTGGAAGGCGCAAGCTTGACGCAGAACGTGCCGGTCGAGCTCCCAGATGAGATGACGGTCTTCGAGCACGGGCACGAAGACGGCCGGTGAGAGCACCCCGCGCGTCGGGTCCTTCCAGCGGGCGAGCGCCTAGACATGAGCAGGGGAAACTTAGACGATTCGTAGGCCGAGCGCTCCTGCAGGCTGAAGCAGTGGCCCGATTCGGGCGCGCTGATTTCGGTGCGGTGGGCGTCGGAATAGACGGTGACGCGGTCGCCGCCCAGGTGCTTGGAGCGGTACATGGCGCGGTCGATGCGCTTGTAGAGGTCGTGGAAGTCGTCGTCTGCGATGACGGGGACCGTGCCCTGGGGCTCGCCCTCGCGCAGGGCGGCGAGGGCGTCGTCGATGCGCTGGGCGCTGGAATTCGACTCGTTGACGATGGTCAGGGTGCGTTCGGGATTCCCTGCGTTTTTCCCTTCGACCTGGCTGCAATGAAATAGTTTGGGCACGAAAAAGCGCTCCCGCGGAGTGCGGGAGCGCTTGCGTGGGCGACGGATGCGAGCGGCGGCGCTACTTGCCGGCCTCGTAGGCCTTCAAGTCCTCGTAGGGCTTCTTGCCCACGGTGGCGCGCAGGATGAACAGGGTGCCGATCGTGAGCGCGATGCCCACCGGCAGGCAGATGACCCAGTTCTGCACGAAGCCCGCGATGAGGAACATCGCGCAGGAAATGGCGCCCACGGTGAGCGAGTAGGGCAGCTGGGTGCTCACGTGGTCGACGTGGTGGATGTCGGAACCGGCCGAGGCCATGATCGTCGTGTCGGAAATCGGCGAGCAGTGGTCGCCGTTGACGGCGCCCGCCAGGCAGGCAGCGATGCCGATCGTGAGCAGGGTGGGGTCGTTGGCGAAGATCGGCAGGACGATGGGAATCAGGATGCCGAAGGTGCCCCAGCTCGTGCCCGTGGCGAAGGCCAGGCCCAGGGCCACCAGGTAGATGATAGCCGGCAGGAAGTTGAACAGGCCGGCGGCGGCGTTCTGCATGAGGCCGGCGACGTAGACGTCGGCGCCCAGGGCGTTGGTGGCGAGCTTGAGCGTGAGGGCGAAGGTGAGGATCAGCATGGCGGGCACCATCGCGCGGAAGCCGGTGACGATGCAATCGGTGGCGTCCTTGAAGGTGATCGTGCGACGGGCGAGCAGGTAGAGGAAGGACAGGATGAGCGCCACGAGCGAACCCCAGGGCAGGCCCACCGATGCGTCGGTGTCGCCGAAGGCGAGGGACGCGTCGCCGAAGCCTTCGGCTTCAGGGTCCCAGAAGCCGCCCACGTAGAGCATGCCGATCACGCAGAAGACGATGAGCATGATGATGGGCAGGACCATGTCCCACAGGCGGGCGCGGTCGTTTTCCATGCGGGCCTCGTCGGTGAGGTTGCCCAGGTTACCGTTGCGGTAGGCCTCGAATTCGGCCTTGGCCATGGGACCGTAGTCGAAGCCCATGAAGCAGATCGCGATGATGAAGGTGATCGTGAGCAGCGAATAGAAGTTGTAGGGAATCGTGGAGATGAACAGCTGGATGCCCGACATGCCGTTGTCGAGGTCGGCGGCGGTGGCCGACACGGCGGCCGCCCAGCTCGATACCGGGGCGATGATGCAGACGGGCGCGGCCGTGGCGTCGATCAGGTAGGAGAGCTTGGCGCGCGAGACCTTCTGCTCGTCGGTGATCGGGCGCATCACGGCGCCCACGGTGAGGCAGTTGAAGTAGTCGTCGATGAAGATGAGGCACCCCAACAGGAAGGTGGCGAGCATGGCGCCGCGGCGGCTCTTGATGTGGGTGGCGGCCCAGCGGCCGAAGGCGGCCGACCCGCCGGCCTTGTTGATCACGGCGACCATGATGCCCAGGATGATGAGGAAGACGAAGATGCCGGCGTTGGACGAATCGGAGATCGCGTTGATGAAGCCCACGGGCATCGCGTCGTCGCCGTCGCCGATCTGGCCGGAGATGATGTAGTTGAGGGTGTTGATCGGGTCGCCGCCGGCGAGCAGCAGGGCGCCCACCAGGATGCCGATGAACAGCGAGGTGTAGGTTTCCTTGGTGATCAGCGCGAGCACGATCGCCACGATGGGCGGCACGAGCGACCAGAAGGTGCCGATGAATTCCACAGATTGCTCCTTTGTCGAGGTCCGGGCCATGATTACCATGACCCGCTCGGAGCTTTGCGCCCGCACCGGTCGTGATAGCTCTCCGCGAAAGCGACAGTGCGCAGCATGTTCTGCTGCGCCCCAGGCGCGAAGGATGGAGCCTTCGCCCTTCGGCGGCCCGCCCCTTTCGCCCGCGCCCCTTCCCTGGGTTGCACGCGGGATACTGATGGGGGCCGCGCCTCTATCATGGCTGTGTATACCGTGCGAAGATTATATGCGTTGCGGGAGGATATGCAATGCGCGGGTTCCCGTGCGGGCGCTTTCGGGCCGCGGGCGCGACCGCTTTCGGGCGCGGAGTGAGGGGCGCGGCATCGGGCCTTCGCGCGCGCATGGTATAGTGGGCGGTTGCAACACGGCACCCGAAGGGAAGGTACGCACATGGCCGAAACGCAACAGGGCGGGCGCGACCGCGCCGCCGAAGGGCTCACCAAGCTTGGCAGTCAGGGGACGCGCTACGCCGCCGACTACGATCCCAGCCTGCTTGAAACGTTCGAGAACAAGCATCAGGACCACGACTACATGGTCACGTTCCGCTGCCCCGAATTCACCACGCTGTGCCCGATTACCGGCCAGCCCGACTTCGCCACCCTCTACATCAACTACATTCCCCACGTCCGCATGGTGGAAAGCAAGAGCCTCAAGCTCTACCTGTTCAGCTTCCGCAACCACGGCGACTTCCACGAAGACGTGACCAACGTGATCATGAAGGACCTGGTTGCGCTCATGGACCCCAAGTACATCGAGGTGCGCGGCATGTTCTACCCGCGCGGGGGCATTTCGATCTACCCCTTCGCCAACTGGGCAAATCCGAAGTTCGGCTACGGCGAGGTGGCCGCCCAGCGCATGTTCGCGCAGCTTTCCGACCTCGACAGCGGGGACGGTGCGCGATGAGCTGGAACAGCCTGCATGACGCGGTCGCGGTGACGCGGGCCGAAGAGGCGGAAGAACGGGCGCGGGAAGCGGCCGTGACCGGGCAGCGGCCGGCGACCAAGGCCGTGGTGCTTTCGAGCGGCGGCGTGGATTCGACGACCTGCCTGGCGGTGGCCGTCGACGAGCTGGGCGCCGAAAACGTGACCACGGTGAGCGTCTTCTACGGGCAGAAGCATCGCCGCGAGCTCGAGGCCGCCGACGCGGTGGCGCGCTATTGCGGCGTGGCGCATCGTGTGCTCGACCTTTCCGAAATCCTGAAGGATTCCAACAGCGCGCTGATGGCCGGCAGCAGCCAGGACGTCAAGCACGAGTCGTACGCCGAGCAGATCGCCGAAGACGGGGAGGGGCCGGTGTCGACCTATGTGCCCTTCCGCAACGGGCTCATGCTGTCGGCGGTCGCGGCGCTCGCGATGTCGATCTACCCCGACGACGTGACCGAGGTCTTTCTGGGCGCGCATGCCGACGACGCGGCGGGCGACGCCTACCCCGATTGCTCGCCGGAGTTCACCGACCATATGGGGGCGGCGATCGAGATCGGGACCTATGGGCGCGTGCGCCTTCGGGCGCCGTTCGTCGACGAGAACAAGGCCGGCGTGGTGAAGCGCGGGCTCGAGCTGGGCGTTCCCTACGAGCTCACGTGGAGCTGCTACGAGGGCGGCGACAAGCCCTGCGGAACGTGCGCGACCTGCCGCGACCGCATCGCGGCCTTCCGGGCCAATGGGGTGGAAGACCCCGTGGAGTACTACGGGACGCCGGGGCGGGCGGGCGCGGAGGGCGCCGGCTCGCGCTAGTCCCGCGTCGAAGCGCGCTTCGGGGCGCGCCGATGGGTCGGGGCGGGCGTCACCTCATGCCCCGGCCGCACGACCGACAGATCTCACAAGGCGCGCCCTCTCACGCGCGCTTCTTTGGCGGGGCGCTCGACGGCGCCCTCCGCGCCCGCCCGCCCCGTGCACAGGCCCGCGTTGGGGCAGGGGGTTGTTGCGGCCGCCCGCGAGGAGGTGGCGCGTGCGGGTTGCGACGTTTCAGGTTGCTGCGGCTTGGCCTGCGCGCGGGACGGGGCGCGTGCGCTGCGCTCGCGCCCCTGCGGCCGGGTGGGGGTCGCCGGGTCGGGACGCCTGGGCCGCGGCTCTGGTGAGCTCGCGGGACGGGGCGAGGCGCTTCGCTGTCGCCCCTGCTGCGGGTTGCGTGTGACAACGGGGGCGCGGACGTGCGGACTCAGAATGAGACAGTTTGGAGTCCGCATGGGAAAGAAGAAGTACGCGCCCGAAGAGGTCCTTCGCGC
>Ga0214929_100168_pt1 | contig 24416 bp, 17 predicted proteins | sample Stichaenrichm17X_FD_168613 | JGI IMG/M metagenome (GOLD analysis project Ga0214929, IMG submission 168613) | Xylose enriched microbial communities from anaerobic bioreactor in Madison, Wisconsin, United States - 17X | ecosystem: Engineered > Bioreactor > Anaerobic > Unclassified | place: USA... | reverse complement strand
CAGGAAATCTCCGCCGTTGTTGTCGGCGTTCCAAGCCGCTTCGTAGAGCATGTTCTTCATGTTGTCGAGCTTGATTGACATCTCGGCGAACTTCAGCGTGTTCAGCTGGAAGCGAGCAATCGGCTTACCGAAAGCCTCACGCTGCCAAGCATGCTTGGCAGCGTCTTCGAAAGCGCAGAGCGCGGTGCCGTAGTCGCAGGCGCCAACGAGCCAGCGTTCAAAGTTGAAGTCGGAAACGCCGCGGTTGAAGCCGTTGCCTTCTTTGCCGAAGATGTCTTTTTCCTCGAGCTCGACATCATCGAAGTAGATTTCGGCGCAGCTGTCCATGCGCAGACCCAGCTTGGGCAGCGGGGACTTGCTGATGCCCGGCTTGCTCATATCGACGAAGAACTCGCTGATCGTATCGGGGTTGTCAGCATCGCGCGCCATGACGACCAGGTACTTCACTCCCAGAGAAGAGGTGATGAAGGTCTTGGTGCCGTTGAGATAGATCTTGCCGTCGCGACGCTGATAGTTGGTGGTGAGACCGCCCACGTCGGAGCCGGCGCCCGGTTCGGTGCAGGCCGAGTTCCAAATCTGCTCGCCGGTGCCCACGTACTGCATAACGGCATCGATCTGCTCCTGCGTTCCCTCGCGCAGAATAGTGCCGAACCCCGGCAGCTGGTAGAGCACGTAGGTCGGGCCGCCGTATTCGCCCAGAACCTCGTAAATGGCCATCAGGGTCACAAGCGGCTGGTCAAGCCCCAGGCCACCCTTGTCCTCGGGCAGCATGACGCGGTCGAAGCCCAAATCGCACAGGGCCTTCACCCAGCGCAGGGGGTACTCGTGCTTTTCGTCGCATTCCAGGAAGTAGTTATCCCAGTTCTCGCTTTCCATAAGGTCGCGGAAGCTGTCGACAATGAGCTGCTGGTCTTCGGTCAGTTCAAAGTTCATTTCTCGCTCTTTTCTTTCGAGTTGAAGCCCGTGTGCTAGATACGGGCGGATGCATGATGCGCGCGATAGAAATCGGCGCTGTGGGCAATAAGGTCGTTGGCCTCATCGAGCATGCGGGTGTAATGAATGAACGCATGCAGCACGCCAGAGAAGTTCTCGTACACGCAGGGCACGCCTTGGCTGCGCAGCATCTCGTACAGACATGCGCTGTCATCGCGAAGAGGGTCAAGGTCGGCCGAAGCGATGTAGCATGCGGGCATAGACGTGCGCAGGTCGTTGGCGAGCATGTCCACATAGGGAAGATGCAGGTAGCCTTCGGTTACGGCGCCGAGCCACATCTCGTTGTAATATTCGAGATCTGCTTTTCCCATGCCGTCGATCGGACCGCCATAGAGCCGGCGCGATGCGGAATCGGTCAGACCGTAGAATCCGTAGTACAGCAGCAGCGTGGTGACGTACGAGTTATCGCCGTCTTCGTCCCGCAGCCATAAGTTGGTAGCCATCGAAAGGACCGCACCGCCCGAATCGCCGGCAAGGCTCACGTCGTTTCCGTCAACGCCCCATTCGCCCCCGTGCTCATGCAGGAATTTTGCAACGGTCGCGCATTCCTGGATATTCGCCGGATAACGGCTTTCGGGGGACAGATGGTAGTCAACGGCAACTACAGCTGCTCCCGTCTGCTCAGCGAGGATGCGGCATGCTCGGTCGTGGGTATTCAAAGAGCCCACTACGAACCCGCCTCCGTGGATGAACACGATCACGGGGAGTTTTTCGGCCGCCACCGGATAGTAGCGACGCACCTTGAATGCTCCCAGCGGCCCGGAAAGTTCGCTATCCTCCACATGCGCCATCTGCGGCCCGTCCTCGTTCCAGAACGTGCGTTCCGTTTCATAGTCGGCACGCATCTTCTCGAGAGTCACATTGGTTTCAAACGGACCGGCAAGCTCCTTTGATTTGGCGATTACCGCTTTCATCTGATCGTTCATGAGCGGTTCGACATCAAGCTTATTGGGGTCCATGCGTTCAACCTCCCATCAAGAATTGGTTGGATGAATATGGGCCGGGGGCGCGGGTTTTGCACCCCCGGCAAAGAGATGAGGCAGCGGAGCTATTTGGCCTCGTCGGCCTCGGAAGCTGCTTTGTCGGCAAGTGCCTGCAGCTTGTCGGCGTTCTTATTGACGTAGAAGCGCAGAAGCAGAGCAAATGCAGCGGCGATGAGAGCGGAGACACCCAGAATCAGGAAGATCTGGTGATAGGCGCCGGCCACGTCGCCCGCCGCCTGACCGGCGTCGATGATGGCGCCGAACCAGGTGGACGAGAAGGTGTCAGGCAGGAAGCCCACGACCGAAAGGATGCCCGTCGCAGCACCGAAGATGGTCATCGGGACCTTGCCTTCGGTAAGGGTGGAAGAGCCAATGGAGAACACGCCGTTGGCGATAAAGCCCAGAGCGATGATTACAACGGCTGCTGCCACGGCGGCACCTTCATTAGAGGGCATAAGCATCAGGATGACAAAGCCCGCGAAGGCAAGCACGGAACCAATCACGATGCCGGTTGCAGAGGAGTTGAGCTTCTTGGCAATCCAACCGAACACCGGGCCGGAAAGAAGCGTGATGCCGTAGGTACGCACGACCGACACAATTGAAGTGACGGCGAGTGACGCGCCGAGCACGCCAGAGAGGTACGGCGTGGTGTAGGTGACGCCCGTGTAGTAGAAGTACACGAAGAAGTAGGACAGGGCGGCAATCCACACAACGGGGTTCTTCAGCGCATGGCCGAACGGCTTGAAGAACTTGCCCAGGCTGAACTTCTCGTCGTGAACGAGCTCGCCTTCGAACTTCGGGATGAACAGGAAGGAAAGGATTCCCAGAACCAGAATGAGAGCACCGAGCCACATGAGCAGCGCAGTAATGCCAGCTCCAGCGTTATCGGCAAAAGCAGTCACGATAGCCAGGTTGATCATGCCGACCACAAGACCCGCAGCACCGTAGATGCCATAGGAAATGCCAATGTTCTGAGAGTACTTCTCGTCGGAATCAATAAGGCGGATGACCTTGAAGCGCGTGCCCCACCAGATGAGAATCGTAGTGATGCCCATGCCGACGAACAACGCATAGCACGTCGCCAGCGAGGGGAGCGTGGCGTAGATGAACACCAATACGGACGTGGACACGAACCCGACCCATGCAAGCGTGCGCATGCGCACCTTGTCGGCGATGATACCCGAGGGCAGGTAGCAGATAGTCGCCGTGATAGCGTAGGCGCTCATCATGAGGCCCAGGTCGGTGTTGGTGCACCCGAGCGCCTGCTGCAGGGGATCGTAGAAGACGCCCTTCAGATAGGCCGGCGCGTAGATTGTGGAAGAGCCCATGCTGATCAGGATCAGCAGGAAAATCCGATGGGCCTTCGACAAGTCCTTCGCGCTCTTCTCACCGCCTTTGAAATACAAAGCCATTAGAGTTCCTTTCTCTCTTTCCGAAGCCTCATGGGTCCTCCGCCCATCCCTTGCTCCGTTGCGTCGATATTCGCCCGCTCAAAGACGCGCGCCCATCGATGAAAGGGCATCAATGGCGAATTACTTAACTATTAATGATAGGTTTGACCTGGGCATATACATATAGCTGTATAATCGCCCCGCGATTGATAGACACTCGGGATAGAATTGTCTCGACATTGAAGGGGGGGGATTCGATGCCCGAAACGAGCCAGCAGGAGTCCGTTGAGCCCATCGTCGAAAGCGATGGATCACAGGGCGCGGTCAAGCGGTCGTCGGCCAAAGAAGCCTTACGAAAATCTGCCATCACGCTCTATTCGGGCATCGCCTTGTTGCTCGGGTGGTTCTACGGAATTTGGTTCGTGCCCAGGACGTTTTGCAACGTGATCATGATGGGATGGGACGTAACCGTCGCCTGGCTGGTCATGTTGTTCGCGTCCGCAGCGACCATGCTTGCCGCACCGTTCTTCGTGCGAAAGCAAACGCTGCTCGACCATGGCGCTTTCATCTGGATATCAGCCGCAATGATGTCGGCAGGAGGTATCGCCCTCAATATGGGCATTGTGCCCCATGCGGATCTGGTAACCGCCGTGCTCGCACCTATCGTTATGGCGGCGGGGAGCGGAATCCTCTGGATCCTCTGGGGCGAGTATTATACGTCGATTCGCATCATGTACAACGTGAGCCAAGTTGCTATTGCAGTGGGCATCGTCATGCTGCTCGCCGTAGTAGGAGCACTCGCAATTCCTCAACCTATCAATTTGATGTTCGTCGCAGCCTTCCCCATCCTATCCGCCTGGTTACTGTGGACCGTACGCAGCCGGGCCGGAGAACGCAATATGCCTCGCCTCGCTCCGAAGGAAGAGCGTTTGGAAGCGTTCAAAGTAGCCCTCTTCGTGTCCGTACTCTCCTGTTTGGCAAGCGCCGCTTGCTACTTCGTTGTCGCCATTATCCCTTGGGAAGGTCTTCTGTTTTCCGACTGCGAGTTTACCGTCGGCGTCATCGTCGGCGGGCTCTCTTTGCTGGCACTCGGCGTATACGGATATGTGCGCACGACGAAAGTAAGCATCTTCCGCCTCTTCCCCTGGCTGTTCGTGTCTGCGGCCATCGCGGCAATCCTCTACTTAAGCGGCGAGAGTGGTTACTTCGATCTGTCCTTCTTGATCGCCCTTGCAATCTCGGTCGTATTCGAGGTGCTGCTCCTCATGTACATCGGCATTTTCGCTACCAAGGGCTATACGACGCCGTCATTGTCGTTCGGCTTTTCGGGCGGCTTCATCCGCCTCGGCGTATTTCTTGGGAACGGGCTCGCTATCATGTTCGAGCAAAATATGCTCCCCGAATCGAGTCTTCTCACGCCCGCAACGATTTGTTGGACCGTGCTGATGGTGGTCGTTCTCATTCCCCTGGTTCGACGAGAATCCACCATCGTGAAGATGACCGCCCCCGTTGCCAGCGAATCCGACCTCGATTTACGCGTCGATTCTGTTTCGAACGAATTCGACCTCTCGAACCGCGAGACCGATGTACTCCGGCTGCTCGTGCGCGGGTACACCGCCGAAAGCATCGGAAAGAAGCTTTACATTTCCAACTACACAGTGCAAACGCATGTGCAGCACATTTACGCAAAGATGGACATCCACAAGCGCGCCGAGCTCATCGATTACGTCACGCGAAGGGATGTCGAAGCGAAGGAAGAATCGTCGGAAGCGAAGCGCGACGACTTGCCCGAATACTGGCCCCTCCCTTCGTAGCCGCGACCCATTGTCGAGCGCCCTGCGCGCGTTCGCATCTGCCGCTGCCGGGCCTCCTGCGCTCCACGCCAGTTATACGAAAACGGCCGAGCTCACCGAAGCTCGGCCGTTTTCTTTATTGGGTGGGAACCCCAAAAGGAGGACTCGTGTATGTGCCCACGAGTGAGTGAAGGTAACTAACGACCCTGCCAGACCGGATTGCGCTTTTCGACGAAGGCCTTGGGGCCCTCGATGCCGTCCTCGGTCTTCTCGAGGAAACGATAGGCGGCGTCGCTGTAGCGCATGGCGTCTTCTTCGGACATCTGATCGGCAGCATGCACCACGTACTTGGTCCACTTCAGGGCCAGAGGAGCGTTCTTCAAAATTTCGTCCGCAAGCTCGATCGCCTTGGGCATCACGTCTTCGGCCGGCACAACGTAGTTGATCATACCCAACTCCTTGGCCTTGTCTGCCTTGATGCGACGACCGGTGAGCAGCAGTTCCATGGCATCCTTGCGGTTGATGTCGCGCGCCATGCGAACTAGGCCACCCGTCGAGGCGATAATGCCCAGGCCAACTTCGGTGAAGCCGAATTTTGCGCGGTCAGACGCAACGACGATATCGCAAGACATGGCGATCTCCATACCGCCGCCCGCTGCCGACCCGTTGCATGCGCAGATGATGGGCTTGCTGCACAGACGCGCCGTCAAGCCGCCGAAGCCATGCTCGGTCACCGTCTGGCACTCACCGCCGGCGGACAGCTCGGAAAGGTCCTCGCCTGCGCAGAACACCTTGCCCGTGCCCGTAACGATGATTGCGCGGACCGCCTTGTCCTTTTCGGCGTGGTTCATGATGTTTTCCATTGCATCGCTCGTCACGCCATTGAGGGCGTTCGCGACCTCAGGGCGATTGATGCGAATGACGAGCAGGCCGTCTTCACGCAAGTCGGAAACGACGGTATCGGTGCCATAGTAGTCAGCCATAGTTCTCTCCTATGCAAACGCTAGCTGTGTTCGCTCTCCCGCGAACGGAACGATTGCATCTTAGGAGCCAATCCGGCGCCCTCGCGTCGCAGAAACAGCACCATAGTAGCCTCAGATGCGAAATACTGAATAACTAATGAGGCGTTTACCTGGGCAAATGTCGGAGGCCCGTCACGTGCCCTCGCGCTCCTAGCGAACGCTCGTTCCCCTACTGGCAGAACTGGTAGAATGCCACGGCACTTGCGGCGGCCACGTTGAGAGAGTCGACGTGGTGGCGCATGGGGATCTTCACCGTGTAGTCGCACTGGGCTATCGTACGCGGCGCAAGGCCATCGCCTTCGGTTCCCAGAACGATCGCCAATTTGTCGCAGGCGTTCACTTCCGGGTCCTTGATCGACACGCTCTTGTCGGTGAGCGCCATCGCCGCCGTCTTGAATCCGAGTGCATGAAGGCGCGCGATGCCCGCGTCGGGCCAGTCGCGCGCGGCGTTTCCGATGCGCGTCCAAGGCACCTGGAAGACCGTGCCCATGCTCACGCGCACCGACCGGCGGTAGAGCGGGTCGCAGCAAGTGGGCGTCACGAGCGCCGCGTCGATGCCCAGCGCCGCCGCCGACCGGAAAGCCGCGCCCACGTTGGTGTGGTCGACGATGCCTTCGAGCACGGCCACCCGGCGCGCGCCCGCCAGCAGATCCTCCACGCTCGGCAGCGCTGGCCGGCGGAAGGCGCACAAAACCCCGCGCGTGAGCGTGAAGCCCGTGAGCTTGGCCAGCTCTTCGCTAGGCCCCGTGAACACGGGTACCTCGCCGCCGTCTTCGGCCCGCGACCGATCGATGAGGGGCGCCACCGCCTCGAGCCACTTCCGCTCCATCAAATACGACAGGGGCTGCAGGCCCGCGTCGAGCGCGCGCATGATAACCTTGGGCGATTCGGCGATGAAAATCCCCTTTTCGGGCTCGAGCTTGTTGCGCAGCTGGGCTTCGGTGAGCCGGGCGAACACGTCGAGGCGCGGGTCGCTAAGACTGGTGACTTCGATGAGGTTCACGTTCAGCTCCTAAAGGTTCAGAAAACGCTCGATAGCCGGCCATGCTTTGGCCGCTTCTTCGAGCCCCTGCTCGTAGGCGGCGAAGAGCTTGTCGGGGTTGCTTTCGGTCATCGTCACGTCGAGGCGCTTCGGCGGCCAGATGGCGAACAGCTCGCCTTTGTCGTGCAGCTCTTCGATTTCGCAATAGGCCAGGTTGTAGAGGTGAGGCCGCTTCCACCAGGCGGTCACGAACTTGGGGTAGGAGCCGTAGCGATGGCGAGCGTAGCGCTTCACGCGCGCCGGATGCATCACGTGGCCGCGCTCGTGCGTGAGCACGACGACCTGCCGGCCCGCGTAGCGTTCGCGTCCCCAGCGGAAGGGCACCGCGTCGCATACGCCGCCGTCGAGCAGATGCTTGCCGTCGACGCGCACGATACGGTTGGCGAAGGGCATCGACGACGAGGCGAGCAGGTAGTCCTTGCCGCGCTCGTAGGTTTCGTCGGGGCCGAAGACGTGGTAGTCGGCCTGACCCGTGTCCAAGTCGCTCGCCACCGACACCAAGCGCATGGGAGACCTCACGAACCAGGAGTGATCCAGGTGCATGATGTCGTTGGGAATCGTGTCGAACATGAAGCGCGACCCCACCAAATCGCCGGTGACGATCTTCGAGCGCACGCCCATGAAGCGCCAGTCGCTGCGGAAGCGCAGGTTGATGTAGGCCTGCCGGCCCGGCGCGCCGCTCACGTAGTTGTAGCCGCACAGGGCCCCGGCCGACGTGCCCACCGTTTCTTCGGCGAACAGGCCCTGGTCCATGAAGAAGTCGACCACGCCGCAGGTGAACAGGTTGCGCATGGCGCCGCCTTCGAGCACGAGCTCGAAGGGCGCAGGAGTGTGCCCCACCCAGGCCGGCTGGGCTGCGCGCAGGGAATCGATTGGTTGCATGGACGCCTCTTTCTCGTTCGCCCCATTGTAGCGAACGCGCCCTTGGCCGCGACAGCCCACGCCCAACCCACACACCCGCGACAACGGGGTGACAACGAGGGCGCGTGATGTTGTCACACACGACGGTGACAACGGGAGCAGGGGTTGTTGTCACACGTGGCGGTGACAACGGGGGCTGCTGTTGTTGTCAGCGACAACGGGGGCTGGAGTTGTTGTCACCTGCGCACGAGGCGGCAACAACACGCCTTTCGTGCGCGAATCGGCCGAATTTCCAGCGATTCGACGAGAAAGGCGCGTTAATCGCGGCAGGTGACAACGGGAGCAGGGGTTGTTGTCACACGTGGCGGTGACAACATCACGCGCCCCCGTTGTCACCGTCACAAAAGGGCCCGCACGTGCGTGCGGGCCCTTCGCGAAAACTATGCGTGCAAGCGGTGCAAGCCGGAGCTTACATCATGCCGCCGCCCATTCCGCCGGCAGCGGCAGCTGCGGCAGCAGCCGGATCGGGATCCTTCGGGATCTCGTTGACGGTGCAGTCGGTGATGAGGATCAGCGTTGCCACGGAGGCAGCGGACTGCAGAGCGATACGGGTGACCTTGACCGGGTCGTTCACGCCCATCTCGATCATGTTGCCGTACTCGCCGGTGGCGGAGTTCAAGCCTTCGCCCTTAGGCAGAGCCTTCACCTTTTCGACCACGACGGAGCCTTCGTAGCCGGCGTTCTTGGCGATCTCGCGCATCGGGGCGACCAGGGCCTTGCGCACGATGTCGACGCCGATTTCCTCGTCCTTGTTGTCGGCCTTGACGCCGTCGAGCGCGGGAAGCGCGTCGACCAGAGCCACGCCGCCGCCGGCGACGATGCCCTCTTCAACGGCCGCACGGGTTGCCTGCAGAGCATCCTCGATGCGGGACTTCTTCTCCTTGAGCTCGGATTCGGTCGCAGCGCCCACCTTGAGCACGGCCACGCCGCCGGACAGCTTGGAGTAGCGCTCCTGCAGCTTCTCGCGGTCGAAGTCGGAATCGGTGCGGGCGATTTCGGCCTTGATCTGCTCCTTGCGCTCTTCGATGGCGGCCTTGTCGCCTGCGCCGTCGACGATCAGGGTGTTGTCTTTGTCGACCTTGACGCTCTTGGCGGTGCCGAGCATGTCGATCGTGGCGTCGGCCAGGTTCATGCCGAAGTCCTTGTCGATGACCTGGGCGCCGGTGACGATGGCGATGTCCTCGAGGATGCGCTTACGACGATCGCCGAAACCGGGGGCCTTGATGGCAACCACGTTCAGCGTGCCACGCAGCTTGTTGAGCAGCAGGGTGGCCAGCGCTTCGCCGTCGACGTCTTCAGCGACGATCAGCAGCGGGCGGCCGGACTTCATGACGCCTTCCAGCAGCGGCACGAGGTCCTGAATGGAGGAGATCTTCTGGTCGGTGAGCAGGATGAACGGATCCTTCAGATTCGCTTCCATCTTGTCGGTGTCGGTAGCCATGTAGGGGCTGATGTAGCCGCGGTTCCACTGCATGCCTTCCACGTGCTCAAGCTCGATGCCGAAGGTCTGGCTGTCCTCGACGGAGATGGCACCGTCCTTGCCGACGACCTGCATGGCCTCGGCGATCTTCTTGCCGATTTCGGCGTCGCCGGCGGAAATGGTGCCGACGTTGGCAATCTGCTCCTGGGTTTCGATTTCGATCGCGTCGTCCTTGATCTGGGCAACGACGGCGTCGACGCCCTTCTGCACGCCGCGGCGAATGCCGAGCGCGTCGGAGCCGGCGATCACGTTGCGCAGGCCTTCGGTGACGATGGCGTCGGCCAGCAGGGTTGCGGTCGTGGTGCCGTCGCCGGCTTCGTCGTTGGTCTTCACAGCGGCTTCGCGCACGAGCTGGGCGCCCATGTTCTCAACGGGCGCTTCGAGCTCGATTTCCTTGGCGACCGTCACGCCGTCATTGGTGACGAGCGGAGCGCCGTAGGACTTTTCAAGGGCGACGTAGCGGCCCTTGGGCCCAAGGGTGACCTTTACGGCGTCGGCGAGCTTCTTCACGCCGGCGGCGAGCTCGCCGCGAGCGTCGGTATCGAACTTTACATCTTTAGCCATGCTAGTTGATTCCTTCCAAAACGGTGAATGCTTCGATTAACGGGCCAGGCCCGAAACGAGCGGCTGACTACTGCTGAATCGCGTAGATGTCGTCGGCGCGCAGGATGACGACTTTCTCGCCCTGAACTTCGACCTCGGTGCCGCCGTACTTGCCGTAGAGCACGTGGTCGCCTTCCTTGACGGGCATGGGGATGAGCTTGCCGTCGTCGGTGTGCTTGCCTTCGCCAACGGCCAGCACGACGCCGGTGGTCGGCTTTTCCTTAGAAGAGCTTGCGAGGAACAGGCCCGATGCGGTGGTTTCTTCGGCTTCGTCCTGCTTGACGATGACGCGGTCTCCCAACGGTTTCAGATTCATAGTCGAAAGCCTTCCTTTCATTACCGCTTGTGCGTAATTGACAGCTTATTCGAGTGCTAGCACTCGCTTTTGCCGAGTGCCAACTAACGACTGTGACTATACCCAGCAGCCCCAGAGGGTGCAAGCGTTTCGCGCAAATCTGCGCTGCGGTGGCTAAGATTTCATTCCGCCGTTATCTGGCCGTTACTTTGCGGGGTAAGAGGGACGGTGCGGCGCCCCGCACGGAAGCCCGCCACTGTCGTGCGGCGTCGGAAACGGGGCCGGGATTAACGCGCCTTTTGCAGCGATTTCGGCCCCGGCAACGCGATTTCCGCACGAAGGGCGTGTTAATGCCCGAGTGGGCGCGGGGTGGCAGCGACGCCCGGGCGGGGCGCGCCTCTACGCGCGCGGACCCTGGTCGATGAAGTCGAGCAGCTCTTGGCGCGAGTGCACGTCGAGCTTGTTGTAGACGGCGCGCAGATGGGTGCGCACGGTGTTCGACGAGATCACGAGCTTTTCGGCGATCCAGTTGGCGCTGCGGCCCTGTGCGTAGAGGTGCATGACCTCGAGCTCGCGCGCCGAAAGCCCATAGAGCGGCAGGCCCGCGTACCCGTAAAGCCCCTCGGGCCGACCGGTCGCCGCAGCCGCGGTCGCCCCATCGCCGTCGGCACGCACTGCGCCGTCGCCGGGCACCGCGCCCTCGTCGCCGGCCGCCGCATCGGCGCCCGCCTCTTCCTCGCCCGAAAGCACCACCAAATCGGCCACGCGGTTTTCGGGCAGCAGATAGAGAATGACCACCACGACCACCATCGCCATGCCCAGCCCCACGCCGGCGCGCACCAGCATGTCGCCGTAGTAGGGCGCAACTGCATAGCCCACGAGCCAGCCGGCCACCGATCCGAAGAAGTACATGGCTTGCCCGAAGCCGAACACGCGCACGGGGCTCGCGCTCGCGCGGAAGGAGATGTAGGCCATGAACACGGTGAACATGAGCCACAGGGCGTCCTTGCCGACGGAAAGCAGGGCGATCGGCACGCCGAAACAGGTGCCCATCATGAGCGAAATGCCCAGCAGGATGAGGGCCGTGTAGCCCTTCGAGGCCGCCTTCACCGCGCCGTAGCGGTTCACGGCCCACAGCACGGCGACCGACACGAAGCCCACGAGCACCACGCACACGGCGCCTATCTGCGAAAACTCGAACGGCGTGTAGCTCACCACCGACACGCCCTTGCCCACGCCGGCCGTGAAGGCCACGAGCGCGGCGGCCGTCACCACGCGCCCCATGATGCCGCGCAGCTCGGAAAGCCGGCCTTCAAAGGGCAGCTCGGCCGAACCGAAGGAATCGTCCACTTTCATAGAAAAGAGCAGGGCCGAAAGGAAGGGCAACAGCGACAGGAACAGGGGCTCCACCACGGCGGGCAGGCCGCAGCACACGAAGTAGAGCATGACCGCGAACAGCAGGGACAGGGCCCCGCCCACCAGCGATTCGCCCAGGCCCACGCTGCCGTAGATCTGCCCCGCACGCACGCAGAGCACCGACGTGCCCACGCCGCTGAGCACCGCGCACACGCTGAAGACGGGACCGGCTCCGTAGACGCCGGCAAGGTACTGGCAAAACGACGCCGCGCAGGCCAGGCACGCGAACGCATAGACCACGGCCGGCCGCTCCACCAGACCTTCGGTGCGCTTCCACCGCAGCGACCAGGCGAGCGTGGCCAGTGCCACGGCGATCGTCGACGACACGAACATCACGATTACGTAGTAGGTATTGTTCTCGGCCGGGAAGCCCTGCTCCAGAATCGTCGATTCGTAGGCAAGCCAAATCCAGGCCCACCAGGCTCCCAAGCCCAAAAAACGCAGGGCGGGCCACTGCTGTTCCAGAGGGGCGACGCGGACGTCATCGCCCTCGAAATGCCTGGTATCGATCGTATCGTTTCGCATGTGGTCCACCTAATACCTCGCAACGCGTCCGTTCGGACATGCTACGACACTCTGCATGAAAATGCATGCAGGCAGGTTGAAGGAAGCTTCGCCGCGGGAGTTCGAGGAGGGGTGAGAGAGCCCGCGGCGAAGGCGAGGGGACGCCGCGCCGTTGCGCAACGGCACCCCAAGAAGGGAAAGACACGGTAATGCGCGCGGCCCTAAAGAAGGAAGAGGGATCATGCCGCGGCATTGCCCGTCTGGGGGAATGTCAAAACTAGTTGTCGGACACGCGGCTGTGCGTGACGAGCGTTTGCATCACACCGCGCATCTGGTGAACGCCGCCCTCCATGATTTTGGGCGGGTCCATGGGGTATTTCTCGATGTTGCCGTGCATGAGGTCTTCCGCGAAGACCGCGTCGTAGACGGTGAGCGCGTTCTTCGGGCAGATATCGGTGCAGGTGCGGCACTTCACGCAGGCGCCTGCGTAATGCATGACGCCCACTGTGCCGTCGGGGTCCTTGAAGCGCGTGAGCGCCCCCGTGGGGCAGAAGGTCGCGCACATCTGACAGGAGTTGCAGGCGCTCATGTCGATCACGACATGGCCCCACAGGCGGCAGGCGATCATTTCGTCGGCCGGCTCGCCCATTTCGGAAAGGGTCTTCAGCAGGCGCTTGCGCCGCGTGGGCGTGTGCTGCGGAAGCACGCCGTTCTCCCCCACCTTGGCGGGTTTGAAGGGGGCAGCCTCATGGGTCTCGCCGGTGAGGCTGTCGATTTCGGCGGCCGCCACGGCGCCTGCCGCCTCGCGCGCGGTGTCGCCGGCGCCCTTGAAGAAGGCGCGGCGGCCCTTGTCGTAGACCGGCGCGCAGGCAGGGTCGCGGCGCACGCTCGCGGGGAACTTCGAGCGCACCTTGGCGCGCAGGCGGCAGTTCCACACCTCCATGAGGTCGTTGGCGGTGCGGGCCACCAGCTCGGCCGTTTCGCGGCCCACCTTCTGCGGGCAGTGGGCGCAGTCGCCGCACACCAGCGTGACCTTGCTGCCGCCGCCCAGCGCCATGAGGGCGATCAGGCTCTCGTCGACGCGGCCCAGGCAGACCACGGGCGCCACCTTCGATTCGTCGACCAGGCCGCGCACGTGCGAGAGCACCTGATCGCAGGCGATAACCGCGTTGCCGTCGTTGGCGTGCATCGCGTGCAGCGTCGCGCTGAACAGGGCCGCGTCGTCGGGGTTGCGCGCCTCGAGCGCCTCGGTCGGGCAGACCGTCGCGCACGTGCCGCAGCCCACGCATTTTTCCGGGTCGATCGTAAGCTCGTTGTTGGCGTACGAAATGCAGCCCGACGTGCAGGCGTCGGCGCACTTGGTGCAGGTCGCGTGGCGGTTGCGCACCACCGCGCAGCGCTCTTCGTGCACCACGACGTTCTTGCTCTGCAGCTTTTCGAGCACTCCGATGAAGTTCCTGAACTGTGCCATGTGTTCCTCCTTCTTCCAAGGCGCACGTTCCACGGGCCCTTCTTCCCGCGGCGCGATCCCTTGCAATGCGCTCCTGGCAGACAACAGGGGCGCATTGCAAGGGGGCTCGGGCGCACCCGAGCCCCGCGTGCGCTAGTAGGCGGTGATGTCGTAGGCCGTGCCTTCGTCGGCGGCTTCGTAGTGCGCGTCGTCGAGCGTGCTGTTCACGCCCCACAGGACGTGCGCCCCGGTCGCGCCTTCGGCCACGGTGTCGGGCACTTCGGCGTAGATGAAGAAGTCGACCGACTGGCCCGCCGGCACGATGTAGTCGGACACGTTGGTGCCGTCGCTGGTGAAGGCGTCGGTCCAACCCTGGATGCCGTAGTCGGGATCGTCGGTGAAGACGCCGTCGAAGGTGAACCAGGCAGCGGTGCCCTTGCGGATGTTTTCGGTGGAGTCAGAAGTGTTGGTGAAGGTGCCCTTCAGCACGAGGTACTTGGTGCCCACTTCATCCAAATGCAGCGCCGCGCCGCCCGAGGTCTGGTCGATCTCGTCGGTGTATTCGTACGAATCGAGCTTGAAGGTGTAGCCGTCGCCGGTGACCGTCTGGCCCAGGGACACCGACTGCGTGCCCTGCTCGCCCATCGTGTCGTTGTCGGACGCCTTTTCGAGCGTGGCGGCCGTCTGGGCGATTTGATCACTCGTGCGCGCCTGGACGGTCGCGGACGAAGAGGCCGGACCCGCCGCGGCGGTATCGGACGGCGTGTGCACGGCGCTCGAAGCGCACCCGCAGAGCGCTGCGGCGAGCGCGAGCGTGCAGGCGGCCACGCCCGTCTTTGCTAGTTTGTGAGACATTGCTCCTCCTTGTCGGTCAAGGTTGTTGCTTGGGAAGCCCCCGTTCGCTTGGGGAAAAGAGGCATGGTGATGCACGATTCGGGGCAGGCGTCCACGCAGGCGGCGCACTTGATGCACTCGGTAGGGGCCACCAGACCGCGCGGGTCGTGCAGGTCGATTCCTTCAGGACAGACATCGTGGCAGCGGTTGCAGACGGCAGTGCCGTTCAGGCGCAGACACTTCTTTTCGTCGACGGTGGGGCGCAGGGTCTTGTTGCCCTTGCCCACGAGCGAGAAGAAGGCGCTGATCGGGCACAAGCGGTGGCACCACTTGCGCAGGACCACGAGCTCCACGATGAGGATGACGGGCATGACGATAAGCCCCCAGGTGCCCTGGTTCATGGTGATGAAACGCCACAGGGCAATGAAGGTGGCAACCGTTAGGCCCACGGGGCACACCAGGCAGAACACGGGGAAGCCGGCGATCGCCGACGACGCGAGCGCACCGATGAGCACCGCGAAGCGGGTGTCGTAGTGCGACACCTTGATACGGTTCTTGCGGTCGTGCACGCGCATGGTTTCCTGGGAGCAGGTGGTGTGGCCGGCGCATTCGGCGCAATGCGGCGTTGCGCAGGCGCTGTGGATGATGGCCGAAAACTCGCGCTCGATCTGGGCGCGGGCCGCCGGCGACGTGTCGACGGCGAGCTTGGCGCGCCAATCGTCGATGGCCACCTTCACCGCGGCGTTCTTCTGAGCGTCGCAGGCGGCTTCCTCCTCTTTCGAGTCGGACACCGATTTGGCCACCGCCTTCTTGCCGCCGAACACGCGACGGACCACCGGCACCGGGCACAGCCAGCCGCAGGCCGCGCGCCCGAAGAAGAGCACGAGGGCCACGGTAATGGCCAGGCACACGAGCGCCACCGGCGCTTGGATGCCGCCGGCGAGCAGGGTTTCGATCGCGCCCACCGGGCACACCGCGGCGATGGTCTGCCAGCCGAACGAATCGGTGGTGCCCAGGCCCGTGTTGAAGGTCAGGCCGATGCCCACCACCACGAAGAAGCCGAGCCCGCACACCAGGCGCAGGTTGTCCGTCGAGCGGCGCTTGCCTCCCTTGGCTGCCGTGGCTGCCTTGGACTGCGCGGAGCCCGCGGTCTTCGCGGGGGTTGCGGAAGCGCCTTCGGCCGCGCTCGCCTTCGCTTGCTCGGGCGTTGCGGCCGCCTTGTTCTTGGTCATCGTCCTTACCCCCTTTCGTGTTCCGCTACCGTGACCACTTCGACGCCGCGTTCGCCCGTGGAATCCACGGCCGTGAGCACGAGCGCCGGGCAGTCGTACACGCAGGTGCCGCACCCGTTGCATGCGTCGTCGTCGATCACCGGGTACCCGCCTTGGATGTGGCAGGCATCGTAGGGACAGACATCGACGCACTTAGAGCACGAACCCGGATTGCGGTAGGCCACGCACTGGGCGGGCCTGATCTCGGCGATGCCGAGCTTGTCCCGTGACGGGTCGATGGCCTGCAGCGCGCCGGTGGGGCACACGTCCACGCACTTGTTGCAGAACGTGCATGCGCCCAGATGGAAGTTCATCTTCGGCGTGCGCATTTCGAAAAAGCCGTCTTCCGCGTGCGCAAGGTCGATAACGTTTTCGGGGCACACGCTGCGGCAGCGGTCGCAGCGCAGGCACCCGGCAAGGAAGGCCGTCTCGTCCTGGCCGCCCACCGGGCGCACCAGGCTCGACGTGCCCACTCCCGCATAGGCCGCCGTCGAGCCGCAGGCCGCAAGAGCGGCCGCCGACACGCCGGCAACGAGGAAGTCCCTTCGTGTGATGCCCATCGCAAACGCCTCGCCCTACGCGCTCACCGCGTCCCCGTCGAGCGCCGCGAGGACGTCGACGAGAGACTGGGTATCTTCGGCTTCGCAGAGGAGGAAGCCGCGATAGGCTTTGGCGAGGTAGCGGTAGAAGCCGGTCTTGGCGGTCTCCACCATGTCTTTGGTGAAGTCGTCGGACCAGTTGGCCAAGTGGTCGGTGCGGAAGTCCCGCGCCTCGGCCGCCAGGCTGCGCGCCGTGGCAAGGTCGTCCTTTTCCAGGGCGTCCGCCACGCGGTCGTTGAGCACCGCCATGAAGGAGAGCTCGAAGACGATGAAGTCGTCGGGGTTTTCTCCGCCGCCTTCGTCGCGGCGCCCCATGACGCCGGCCTCGCGGTAGAGCTGCCGTACCTGGTCGCGGGAATCCTGCATGAGCAGGTGCTCCTCGCTCGTGTAGTACGACTCGTAGGGAATGGCCGCCTGGCCTTCGTTGCGCCCGGCGTTCAGGAACACGCGGGCGTAGTCGACGGCGAGTTCGGTTTCCTTGTCGACGTTGAAGCCGGCCAAATCGTCGGCCATGCCCTGAAAGCCCGAAGCGGCCATGCGCTCGGCGGTCGATGCGGCCGTCTCGCCCAAGCTCGCCCCGATTCCTTGGATCTGGCGCGCGGTGTAAGCGGTGATTTCCTTGTCGAACATCGAGGCGAACAACCGGTAGGTGTTCGCGCGCTGCTCGCAGAACGAGCGCGCTTCCTCTTTCGTTGCATCGTCTGCCATTGCTCTTCCTCCTTCTAAAAAGCGCTCGGGCCGGGCGCCCTTCAGCTCGCCTGCCATGCGCCGATGGTGTGTCAAGGGGACGGTTCTCTTTGACACACGTGTGTCAAAGAGAACCGTCCCCTTGACACACGCCCTTCGACGCGAACGAGCGCTTACGGATAGTCGGGATTGCGCCGCCGCTCCGTCGCACGGCGGCGCATGCGTACACGTGAGGCCGTGCTGCCCCACGTGGCCTTCGCTAGATGGTGGCGAAGAAGTGGTTGGCCGCGTCGGGCGTGGCGATGAACGTCAGGAGGCCCGTGCCGGCGGCGAACATGAAGCAGCGGAAGCCCAAGCTGGCGGCCACGCCGCAGATCACGCCCACCGAAGGCAGCGCGATGCCGGTCGTCGCCTTGCCGGCGCCGGCGCCCACAGCGGCCACGCCCAGGCAGCCGATGAAGCACACGGCGAACAGCGCGGGCTCGCCGGACAGGGAAAGCACGCCCTGGGCGATCGCGTAGATCACAACGACCACGGCAGCCACCAGGCCGGTGACCAGGGCGTACTTGGAAGCTTCGCCCACGGCCTTGCCGTGCACGGCTTCATCGCCCTTCCAGATGTCGACGAACAGAAGGTAGAGAGCCGAACCGAATGCCGATGCCGTGACCAGGTAGGACAGGGGCATGAGCAGGGTGTTCCAGTTGGGCTGGGAGCTCATCATGTAGCCCGAGCCGGTGGCGAAGGAAATCACCACGCCGAACACGATGCCCACAATCGAGAGCGCCTTGCGGGTGCCCGCCGACATGTCGCGGCGCAGCAGCACCAGGAACACGATGCAGAGCAGCACCACGAGGCCGACCATCACGGCTTCGGTGAAAATCGCCGAAGAGGGATGCGACAGGGCGCCCATCATGCGGTCGACGTGCGACAGGTGCAGGGCCGACGAAATGCCGCCGCAGATGGCGAGGATCGCGATGACGATTAGCTCGCGGCTGAACAGCTTGTCATCGGTCACCGTGCCGCGCAGCTGGTTGACGCAGGACCACACCAGAAGCCAGCCCGCACCGCCGGCGAGCAGGGTGAAGATTGCTAGAGGCCATTGGATTTCCATTAGTCCCACTCCCAACTTCCGATACGGCTCGTGAGGATGTAGGCGGTCGCCGGATGGTTGCCCACGTCCTTCATGCGATGAATGGTTTCAGGGTCGGCCGCGGCGAGCGCCTTCGACGCATCAGAATTCGGATCGTCCAAGTCGCCGTAGTAGCGGCACTTCGACGCGCAGTTCTTCACGCAGGCCGGATCTTCGCCGACGCTCGTGAGGTGGTTGCACAGGGTGCACTTCTGCACGGCCTTGATTTCCTCGTTCCAGGAACGCACGCCGTAGGGGCAGGCCATCATGCAGTAGCGACAGCCGATGCACTTCTCGGTGTTGACGAGCACGATGTTGTCCTCGTTGCGGTAGCTGGCGCCCGTGGGGCACACGTTCACGCAGGGGGCGTCTTCGCACTGCTGGCACATGGTGGGCAGCCAGAACTGCTTGGTATCGGGGAAGGTCCCCTGGGTGTAGCGCAGCACCTTGTTCCAGTACTGGCCCAAGGCCACGCCGTTCTCCTGCTTGCAGGAGACTTCGCACGACATGCAGCCGGTGCAGAGGTCGGCGTTGACAACGATTGCGTAATGCGACATATGCTTCCCTCCTATTCTGCCTTGATCTGGCACACCAGGTCGTCATCGGGGAACTCTTGCCAGTTCTCCCAGGTGGCTTCGCCGGTGGGCTCGGTGGTTTTGTCGCTGTACTGCGGGAGCCACACGCTGAACTGCTTGGGCTCGACGTAGACGTCGTAGGGGCACGTGTCCACGGGCGAGATCTTCACCTGGAAGCCGCGCAGGGTGTAGGTGCCGTACACGTCGTTGAACGGTGCGTCGTTCTTGGTGAGGACGTTGACGTTTTCGGCGTTCCACGAACCGTAGGGGTCGGTGTCGAGCAGTTCGGGGTTCCAGAAGCGCTCGAGGAACACGACGCCCGGCGACACGTTTTCGGTCACGACGGCGCGCGCGTAGGTTTCGCCGCGGCGGCTTTCGACCTTGACCCAGCCTTCGTTGACGATGCTGTACGTGTCGGCGTCCCGTTCGTTGACCCAGATTTCGGCGGTCGGCATGATCTCGCGCAGCCAGGGCACGTTGCGCAGGGTGCCGTGGTGGTAGATCGGCACACGGCCGGACGTGAGGGCCAGCGGGTATTCGGTGTCGTAGAGCGGGCTCTCGTGCGGCTCCATGTAGAAGGGAACCGGCTCGTATTCCACGCTCAGCGACGAATCGAGCTCGATCAGGCCTTCGTTGCACAGGGCGAACGGGTAGCCCGTGCGGCCCAGCTTGACGGTGATGTCGCTGTAGGGCTCGACGCGCTTGGACGGGGTGCCGAAGCCCATGGGCTTGCCGGTGCCGTCGTCATGCAGGTAGACGTAGTACTGGTGCCATTCGTCGAAGGGCGCGTACTCGAACGGGCCCTTGTCGAGGAGCTGCTGCCAGGACATGGGCTGCTCGGTGTCGGGGTCGACCAGGTCGTTGCAGAAGAGGTTGGCCAGGTCGTCCTCGTCGTAGGCCCAGCGCCAGCCCTTGGCGATGCCGTCCTGCAGGTTGCCGCCGTTGATGGTGTGCGACTTGCCGGGGTTGGCCACTTCGTCCTTGAAGGAGTCGATCGCGCGCTGATAGCCCTTTTCGGCCAGCTTTTCGATCAGGCGGCTCCAGTAGAGGGTCTCGTCGGCGGTTTCGAACAGGTGCGTGACCTCGCGGCGGGGGAAGATCCAGTTCATCAATTTAACGGGCTTGGGGCATTCCAGCCACTCGCGAAGCGGGAACACGACGTCGGCCGCTTCGATCGTGAAAGAGGTCGGATACATGTAGGCGTGCACGATGAGGTCGAGCTCCGGCAGCGTTTCGTACCAGGAACGGGCGTTGCCGATAACGGCGAACTTGTTGCCCGAACGCTCCATCCACACGCGCGGCTTGTAGGGCTTGCCGGTGCGGATGGCCTGCTGCACGGTGGGAATGTGGGCCATCTGCCAGTTGTAGAAGCCGTTGTGGCCGCCCACCAGGCGCTTGTTGAGCATATCGCGCGTGATGAGGTTCTGGTAGCAGCCCATGCCGAAGGTGTCGTTTTCGATGATGCCGGGGCTGTGGGAAAGGACTCCGAAGCGCTGCAGGGCGGCGCCGGGCTTTTCCACATGGCCCATCATGCATTCCAGCTCGAGCGCGGCGAGCGTGGCCTGCGCGGAGTTGGGGAACTGGTCGGTGGCGAGGCCGTGGATCAGGGTCGACACGTTGTTGACGTAGATCTTAATGGCCTCTTCGATCTTGTCGGCGTCGAGCCAGCAGATCTCGGCGGCCTTTTCCAGCGAGAACTCGTCGCAGGCTTCCTTCAGGACCTGGAAGCCGGTCTTGCAGGTCTTCTTGGTGCCGTCGCTGAAGGTGACTTCGTATTCGCCGAACAGGGCCACGTCGTAGTCGTCGGGATACGGATAGGGCATGACAACGGCCTTCTTCTGGTTGTTGTCATAGACCACGTACTCGAAGTTGTTGGCCGGGCCGCCGATGACGCCGGCGTCGAGGTCGATCTTGGTGTCGGGGTCCACGAGGAAGGGGAAGTTGGTCCACTTCTTGCAGAAGTCCTCGTCATAGAGGTTGTTGTCGATGATGTACTTGATCCAGCACATCATGAGGGCCACGTCGGTGCCGGGGCGCACGGGCAACCACACGTCGGCCTTCGACGCGTCGGCGGTGAGGCGCGGGTCGACGACGACGGTCTTCAGGCCCTGTAGGTTGGTTTTGCGGTTGCGCAGGTCGGCGACCGTGCGGCCGGTCATCGACGGTGCGGACCAGCTGGGGCCGGCGCCCCACAGAACGGCCGCTTCGACTTCGCTTTCGCGGTCGTAGAAGTCGAGCACGTTCGAGTCGGCGATGGACAGGTTGTCGTCAGGGCCGCCGCCGTAGACCAGGCGCGCCTGGGTCTGGCGGGGCAGATAGCACTGGGCGCAGCCCGGCTCGAAGTTGTTGGGGCTGCCGATCGTGTTGATGAAGCGGATGGGGCCCGAAATGTGCGGGTTACCGCCGCCGCCGGTCGATGCGAAAATCGATTCAGGGCCGTACTTGTTGATGTGGTCGAGCAGCTGGTCGGCTACGTAATCGGTGGCCTCGTCCCAGCTCGCGCGGCGGAATTCGCAGGTGCCGCGCTTGCCCGTGCGGATCATCGGGTACTTGTTGCGCATGGGGTTGTAGAGCGCTTGGATGCCCGCAAGGCCCTTCGCGCACATAGACCCCTTGCTCATAGGGCCGCGCGGGTCGCCTTCCAGCTTCACCACGCGCCCATCGCGGACGTGGGCGAGCACCGAGCACTGGGCGATGCAGGCACGGCAGACCGTGCTCACGATCTCCTCTTGGCCAGAATCGCCTTCAGCGAAGGCCTTGTCGGCCTTCACCAGCGTTTCGGAAGTGCCGCTCGCAGCGATTGCTGCTCCCACTGCCGCAGCCGCTTTGACGAACGTGCGGCGGGTGAGCGTATGTTCCTTCATGTCTTCCTCCTTCTTCCTTGTTGCTTATGCGACCGTGACAACGGGGACGGAGGTTGTTGTCACGCAGCATCGCACGTGACAACAACCTCCGTCCCCGTTGTCACGTGCGTCATTCTCTTGGGCCCTCACTCCCTTTCGCTCTGCTGCAGGATCTCCACGCCCGCAGCGGTGGTATGCCAACCTTTGTTCTTCCAAACCAGGCCGCCCTGCTGTTCAAGGCGGTCGAGGTAGAACGACGAATCAAGGTCGAGGCCGATGTGGAAGCCCTTTTCCTTCAGGACCTCCTCGATCTCTTCGCGGGACCGGCCAGCGTCCTGGCAGAATTCCAAAACCGCCTTGAAGCCGCCTACCAGATCGGGCTCGACGTCGAAGAGCTCGGCGATGCGGCGCAGGGGCGAGAAGTCGCTCAAGATGCGTTCGCCCGCCGGCGAAACGGTGTAGTCGTAATCGGTGAGAGCCGGCGGAAGCGTGTCGGCTTCGGCGTCGGCTTCGGCGGCGTCGGCGGCTGCGGGTTGCGCGCCGGCGGCCGGCGCGAGGTCGGGGTCGCCTTCGGCACCGGTGCCCTCTTTGAAGAAGGCTTCGGCGTCGACGGGAGCTGCCGTGCGCGGCACGTAGTCGGCGGGCAGGGCGCGGTCGAGCGCGCCTGCGTCGTAGAGGCTCTCGATGAAATAGGTAGTGGGATAGGTGACGAGCTTCATTTCGGGAAGGTTCGCCACGAAATCGGAAAGCGCGGCGCCCGCATGCTCGGTGCGCGCGGCGTCGAGCAGCTGGTAGAAGATCGCGCGGAAATTGCCCTGGGAATCGAACACCTTGCGAGTGGCGTCGACCATTTCGTCTTCGGTGGCCACATCGCGGAAGGGCGGCTTGCGCGCCTCTTCCTCTTCGGCGGCTTCCTGGGCCTCGATGAGGTCGTCGATTTCCTCTTCGGATTCGGCTGCTTCTTCTTCGTTGTCCGCGAAGAACTTCTGCAGGATCTCTTCCTCTGTGTAGTGCGGCGTGTGCGCGTCGGTCACAGGTGCGCTTGCGGCGGCGTCTCGAGCCGTGGCCGCCGCGACCGCGCCGGTGGTTTCGTCCACCATGGCTGCCTCCCTCTTCCGTATCTCCAACGAGCACGATACGAGTCGCGGGGGCCGGGCCGCATGCTGCGAAATCGATGGTTAGTTTTGCCTAACGCGTGGGTGATTGGCTAATTAGCTTTTTGAAAGAATAATTTTTATCTGCGGAAAGTCGAAATCGCGAAAAAGCGGGCCAGGGTGTGCCACGCCAGCATCGGCGGGCGGCGAGGGCCGGCAACGCGAGCGCCCGCAGGCAGCGTCCCCTAGCGCGCCCGGAGGGCCAGGCCTGCGTTTTCATACGTTTTTTTGGGGGGGAGAGAGATTCGGCCGAATTATCGCGATTTTTGCCCGAAACGTATGAAAACGCTCGGGTGGGGCGCGTGAGTCGAAGGGGTCACATCCCTTCGACTCACGCCCTACGACGCGCTGTGGCGTTCGATCGGGTCGAACGCCACCAGATAGGCGCGCGCATCGCCGCGCACCGAAATGAGCTGCGAGCGCACGGCGCCGAAGAGGGGCGAGTGGGGCGTGCGCGCTTCGACCACGCTCCCCAGCACGGTCGACTGCCGCAGGGCGTCACGAATGGTTTGAGCCACGCCGTCGCCGTAGTTGAGCGTCGCATCGCTTTCGCCCACCGAGCCGTAGCCCGACGCCTTCCCGTAGTCGCGAAGCGCACGATTCGCATAGACGGTGCGCAGGATGCCGTTTTCCCTCACGAAGATCGCGAGCGGCAGGATGGCTTCGAGCGCCGGCTCGCTTTCGAAGAAGGGATGGATGCCCTGCACCACGTCGGTCATGCCCACGTCGTTGAACAGGGCGCGCTCCTGCGCACTGGCAAGGCGAAGCCCCCGCGTGACGAAGGTGCGCGCGGCCTCCTGCGCAGGCAGGGGCTTGGAGAAATAGTAGCCCTGGACGAACATGCAACCGATCCGTTTGAGCAGATCGAGCTGCTCTTCGGTTTCCACGCCTTCCACCAGGGTCTTGAGCCCCATGTGCTTGGACACCGTCACGACGTCGCAGAGCATCTGCGGAAGCTTGGAGCTGCCGCCCCGCAGGAAGGCCATGTCGATCTTGGCGCAGTCGAAATCGAAGTTCTGCAGGGTATTGAGCGAACTGTATCCGCTGCCGAAATCGTCGAGCCAGACCTCGTAGCCCCGCTCGTGGAAACGAGTCACATGCTCGCGAATGAGCGCCTCGTTGGCCACCAGGGCCGTTTCGGTAATCTCTATATGGATGTATTCGTGCGGCACCCCGTAGCTTGCGAGTATGCCGTCGATAGTTTCGTGGATGCCGTCAACCTGCAGGTCGTAGCGTGAAAAGTTCACCGACACGGGCTCGAAGGCCACGCCCTGCGCACGACGAGCCGCGATGCGCGCACAGGCCTGCCGCAGAATTTCCAAATCGACCTTGTAGACGAGCTTGCCTCGCTCGAGCGTGTCGATGAATTGGTCGGGGCGCAGCATACCGCGTTCGGGGTCCTTCCAGCGGGCAAGGGCTTCCACGCTCTCC
>Ga0214929_100166_pt1 | contig 24545 bp, 18 predicted proteins | sample Stichaenrichm17X_FD_168613 | JGI IMG/M metagenome (GOLD analysis project Ga0214929, IMG submission 168613) | Xylose enriched microbial communities from anaerobic bioreactor in Madison, Wisconsin, United States - 17X | ecosystem: Engineered > Bioreactor > Anaerobic > Unclassified | place: USA... | reverse complement strand
GGAACGACGGGGTTCGTCTGGCTTGAATTCTCTCGTTCGCAGTATCCGGTTCTCAAGGTCCTCCCGCGCCCCCGTTGGGGGCGGGCGCCGCTTCAAGCGGCAAGGAGGTATATTACGCTCCGACCCCTCCCGGGGCAAGCGCGGGGCGCCTTCTCCACGGTTCCTCCATATATTGCAGCGTCAGAGACTCTCCACCTGCTGCTAGCCTCTTGCGTTTTCCCTGGTCAAATAGGTGTTTCTAAGAGCGATCGCAATACGCGCGATCCTTGGCGCCCTCCGGTCATCAGCACGACATCATTCCAAAACCCGGATGGAACGGCAGGACGTTTTTCATTGCGACGAGTGGCACCTTACATCGCGCCCCCCCCTACTCGCCCTGCCGCATGCGGACGAGGCGTGCCCCTCGACATGCAAGCCGGCGTCCTGGCCGACCCGCGCATCTATACTTATTACTACGTGACGTTGAAAGGGGAGATATGGCTGAACGTTCGCTTCCCACGCCGGAACTGATCGATGTCGAACAGGTGGCCGACGGCTGGATTAAAAAGTACGTGCTTACCTACCGCTTGCCCGACGGGCGCGACTACCGCTACGAAAGCGTCTCGCGCAAGGGTCGGGACGCCTACGTCGAAGAGCTCCGCGGCCTTTCGGCGAACCCGCCCCATGCGCAGACTCCCGATGCCGTGTGCATCGTGCCGCGCACGCCCGACAACCGACTCGTGCTCATCAAAGAGTTCCGCTACCCCGTGAACAGCTGGTGCATCGCCTTCCCCGCCGGGCTCATCGACCCGGGCGAGACCTACGAGCAAGCGGTCGAGCGCGAGCTGCGCGAGGAAACCGGCTACGGCCTGCACCGCGATGCCGAAGGCAAGGCCCACGTGCGGCCCCTTTCCCAGCCTTCGCTTTCGTCGGCGGGCATGAGCGAAGAAAGCATTCAGGTCGTCTACGTCCATGTGGAAAACGAGCCCACCCTGGGGGCGGCGCCCGAATCGACCGAATACATCCAGGTCTTCACCGTGCCCGTGGACGACGTACCCGAGTTCCTGACCCACAACGCGACGCCGATCAGCACCCGTGCCCAGCTCATTTTGGAAACCTTCGCCCGCAACGTGGAACGTTACGGCAGAAAGACCCAGTGAGGCGCACGGCTGCGCTACCCACGAGCGCCCGGCCCCATCGTCGAGAGAACGGGCCGCCTTCTACTCTTTCTTATTGGCGAGAGCTGAAGGCGGCCCGCACAGGCGAGGGAGCCGGGCGCTTTTCGTTCTTGGGGCGCACGCGCGACGCTAGGACCGGTTGACCACCTGCACCTGCACGCTTTCGAGGATGTCGAGGGCTTCGGCGTTCAGGCGCTCGTCGGCCGAAGCCGTGCAGGTCGCGTCGACGATGATGGGGACTTCAGGGCAGGCGGCCTTGGCGAGCATGGCGTTGCTCACCACGCAGATGTTGCTCACGAGCCCCACGAGCTCGATGCTCGAAAAGGGCAGGCGGCCCACTTCGCTCGCCGCGTGGTTGGCCTTGTCGAGGTAGTTGAAGAGCTTGGCCGAGCCGAAGGTAGTCTTTTCGAAGACGAGGTCGCGGTCGAGACGCGCGGCGGCCGTGGCGCCGAAAAGCTCCCAGCCGGGCGTGCCTTCGATGCAGTGCTCGACGGGCAGGTTGCGCCCTTCCTGGGTGCGCAGGTAGTTGGACAGGTGGGTGTCCATCGTGAAGACGACCTGGTCGCCCTGCTCATGGTAGGCATGGATCTTCCCCGCGATGCGGGCGTCGAGCAGGTCGGCGCCCGGGAACCCGAGCGCCCCGTCGACGAAGTCGTTCTGGAAATCGACCACGATAAGCAAACGTTTCATTCTGCAAACCCTCCCCGCGCGCTAGCCCTGCGCGTCGTCCTGCGTTGCGGCGGCATCGGCAGCGTCTTCCGCATCGCCTTCGGCCGTCTCATCGTGAAGGGCCTGGGCCCGGTTGGCGATATCGATCGCCGTGCGGTAACCGCCCGACCCGTAGTTGAGCGCCTTCGACACGCGGGCAATCGTGGTGGCCGACGCGCCGGTGGCCTCTTCGATGGCCACATAGGGCTTACCGTCGTCGAGCATGCGGGCCACCGCCAGCCGCTGCGAGGTTTCTTTGATTTCGCGGATGGTGAACAGGTCTTCCATAAGGGCGAAGGCAGTGTCGGTGTCCTGCACCCCGACGAAGACGTCGAGAAGGGCTTCGACGCTCGGCGTACGCAGATCGCTCATATGTCATTTCCCCAATCTGATCAGACCGTATTCGATGGAATCGACCAGCGCGTTCCACGATGCTTCGATGATGTTCTCGCTCACGCCGACCGTGCCCCAGCTTTCGGTATCGCTGGCAGACGTGATCACGACGCGGGTGACGGCGCTCGTGCCGGCGTTGCCGTCGAGAATGCGAACTTTGAAGTCGACGAGGCCGAACCGGGCGATTTCGGGGAAGGACTCCCCCATCGCAAGGCGCAGCGCGCTGTCGAGCGCGCCCACGGGACCCACGCCTTCTCCCGTGGCGACGAACCGTTTGTCTCCGACGTGGATCTTGATGGTCGCCTCGCTCGCGGCATCGGCCGCCCACGGGCCGCTGTCTTCGCGATCGTCCACGATAACACGAAAGCTCTCGAGCGAGAAATGCGGCTTGAAAGCGCCCAAATGCTTGAGCATGAGCAGCGACAGGGACCCGTCGGCCACCTCGTAGGAATAGCCTTCCGATTCGCGGCGCTTCACGTCGTCGAGAATCTCCTGGTCCATGTGGGGGTCGTCGGAAATGTCGATGCCGAGCGCGCGGGCTTTCGACACGAGCGACGCCTTGCCGGCGAGCTCGCTGACGAGCACGTGCTGCAGGTTTCCCACGCGCTCGGGCGCAACGTGCTCGTAGGCCGCCGAAAAGCGCGCGAGGGCGCTCGCGTGCAGGCCGCCCTTGTGGGCGAAGGCCGCCGAACCCGTGTAGGGAGTGTGGGCGGGCAGCTTGAGGTTGGCCGTTTCGGCGACGAAATTGGCCACGTTGGTGAGCTCGGTGAGGTCGGGCACGCAGGTGCGGTCCATCTTGAGCTGCAAATCGGCGATCAGCGTGAGCAGGTCGGCGTTGCCCACGCGCTCGCCGTAGCCGTTGATCGTCCCCTGCACCTGCACGGCGCCCGCCTGCACGGCGGCCAAGGCGTTGGCTACGGCGCAGCCCGCGTCGTTGTGGGTGTGGATGCCGATGCGCTGGCCGGGCAGGCGGGCGCACACGACTTCGACGATATCCTGCACCTGGAAGGGCAGCATGCCCCCGTTGGTCTCGCACAGGTCGATCGAATCGGCACCGGCTGCGGCGGCCGCGTCGAGCACGGCGAGAGCGTAGTCGGGGTTGGCACGATAGCCGTCGAAGAAGTGCTCGGCGTCGAAGACGACTTCCATCCCCGCCCGCTTGAGGAAGGCGACCGAATCGCGCACCATGCGCAGGTTCTCCTCGAGCGAAGTGCGCAGGGCGCGCGTGACCTGGGCGTCCCAGCTCTTGCCCACGATCGTGGCGATGGGCGCGCCGCTCGCGACGATATCGGCCAGACCGCCGTCGACTTCGGCCGGGGTGCCTTTGCGGCAGGTGGATCCGAAGGCGGCGATGCGGGCGTGCTTCAGGCCGAGCGTCTGCACGCGCTTGAAGAAGGCGATGTCTTTGGGGTTCGACGCGGGGAATCCGCCCTCGATGACGTCGATGCCGAACGCATCGAGCCGGGACACGATGGCGAGCTTGTCTTCAAGGGAAAACGAGATGCCGGCACCTTGTTCGCCATCGCGCAAGGTGCAGTCGTAGGTGATGATGCGAGCCTCGTTGGTCACAGCTAGCTCCTCGACGGCGGTTCCATATCGAACGGTTTCAAAATACGTTGAATTGTACTCCAACACAGTAGAGTGATTGTGCATCTTGCACGCAATGGATGTGAACGGTAACCCGGCGCGGGCGCCGCCCACGGGTCCTACGCGCGCCGTTCGAGCAGGTCGATGATTTCGGCCCGGCTGTGCACGCCGCACTTTTCGTAGATATGGCGCACATGGGTCTTCACCGTGGAAGCGCTGATCGAGCACGTTTCCTGGATGTACTTCGACCCGTGGCCCGTGGCCCAGAGCTCGAAGATTTCGCGCTCGCGCTGGGTGAGGCCGCAGGCTTCGGCCACCTGGCCCAGGCGCTCGCCGATGGGGGCGCCGGTGATTTCTTCGACCGCATCGCGCTCCTTCTGCGTGGGCGCTTCGAAGACGAGCACCGTGTCGGGGTCCTTCATGAGGAAGCCGAGCGCGACCATGAGCAGGCAGGTGCCCGAAATCGCGAAGGGCACGAGTTGGCCGTAGCTCGCCCAACCGATAAGCTGACCGGTCATCATGCCGGCTTCGACCGCGCCGCGGCCCAGCAGGAAGACCAGGAAGGCCGGCGTGCTCTGAGTGCGCGCCCGATCGGCGAGCAGGACCCAGCAGAGGATTTCGACCACGACGTCGACCACGGTGACGAGCGGGGCCACCACCCCGATGAGCGAGGAGCCGTAGAAGGCAGCGAGCAGCAAGCAGAGGGCGAGCAGGATCACCGCGCCCTTGAAGGCGGGGCCGACGCTGTAGCTATTGTTGCCCCGCAGCAAGCCCCACACGAAGAAGGCGCCGCACACGGCGAGGGCCACACCGAGCATGGCAAGCGAGCCTTCCATATAGGCTGGGGCGTCGAAAGCGCCCACGTAGATGCGCATGCCGCCGTAGACGAGCATGATCGCGAACAGGCTCACGGCAAGAGACCAGGGCAGCTGGCCCGTGGGCACGAGCAGGCGGTTCGAAGGGGGTTCGGGCTCGGCGGGAGCGGCGGGCGCGGGCGCTTCCGCCTGCACGTAGCGGGCGAACGCCTTGGCGTCGGGAATGAGGAAAGCGGCGAGCAGGGGCAAGACGATTTGCACGAGGCCCGTGGCCACAGGCGGCAGGGCGCCCACCGCAACATAGATGATGTGGGCGCAGAAGAAGGAGCCAGCCGTGGACATGATGATGCCGCGAAGGGACATCTCGCTGAACAACGACCCCCAGAACACGATGATCCAGCAGGTGGCGACCCCGGTGACCGCCGCGCCGAACACCATGAGGGGCAGCGGTTCCCAGGCGGGCAGCGCATAGCAGGCCGTGCCCGCCGCCATCGCGATGCCGGCGATATGCAGCGCGCGTTTCTGGACGAACCACCGCACCGACCGTCGCGAGAAGGCGATCACGAGCGAGAAGAAGGCCACGCCCGCCACGCAGGAGGCGATGTGCACCCAGAGCATGTCGAAGCGATGGGCGAAGCTGAAGTTGAGCGACGAGCTCGCGTTGAAGGACAGATAGACCCAGGCCCAGTAGAAGCAGAAGCCCAGAACCTGCGTCACGCGCAGGCTGAACGCATGCGACTGCTCCTGCGCGCTGGTTTCCGTATCGCGATGCGCCACGAGCCCTCCTTCTCTGGCGTTTCGTGCGTCATGATGCCGCGCTAGAGGCAAAACCAATCCGGATGCGCGGCGCGCAGGGCGGCGACCATGTCGTCGGGGACCTTTTCGAACCGCAGCTCCTGGGCGGCATCGGGGTATTTCACGCGGTCGACGGGGCTCGTGAACAGGCCATACGGGCGCGCCCAGAGGCCGGCGTCGCCGTAGAGCGCACGGTAGACCACGAGCGCCTCTTCGGTTTCGGAATGAAGCGCCGTGCCGAAAACCCAGTAGAAGTTGCCTTTGAAATGGCGGTAGGCACCCGGTTCGATGGCAGGCAGCGGCTCCATGTGCGTCCCTCCTCCCGTCGTTCGCGCACAGCTCCTCTATCATAGCGCAAGCGGAGGGCGGCAGAACGCGTCGGGGCCGAACAGGACAAAGGGCCGTCGCATGAGTCAGAGGGACCGCATCTCTTTGACTCACCAGATAAAAAAACGAGCCCGACGGCTGCAGTTCGTCGGGCTCGTTCGGACAAGCGGCGCGCGGGAGGGGAAAGGCGCGCCGCCGTCTCTTCGGAATTGCTCGGTTAGGCCTGGGTGGCGGCGTTCTCGCCGGCGATCTTGCCGAACGTCATGCACATGGCCAGGGAAAGGCCCTTGAGGGAGATGGGGTACTGCACGTTGAAACGGCCGCCCTGCGGAGCGCCGGCCACGTAGACGCCCTTGAGCTGCGTCCCGTCTTCGGCGTAGACGTGGCAGTCGCCGTCGGACACGGCACCGCCCAGGTTGGCGAGCGTGAGGGCCACGCCGCACTTGGCCGCGTAGAAAGGCGGAGTCTGCAGCGCGAAGAGGCGCTGGGAGCTCTTGAAGTAGTCGGTGTCTTCGCCGGCCTTGCACAGCTCGTTGTAGCGTTCGATCGACTTCTTGGCTTCATCGGCGTCGATGTCAATCTGGGCGAGCAGCTCGTCGAGGGTGTCGGCCTTGATGCAGCGGCCGTCGTCGACGGCAGCCTGGATGTCGGAAGGCGTGCGAATGTTGATCTTCTGGCCGTTGGCGTACCAGTCGGGCACGGTGCCGTCCTCGCGGTAGAAGCAGGCGCAGCCATGGTTGGCCGGGAAGTACTCGAGCTCCTGCGGCCACGCGCCGTCGAAGAACTGCCAGGCGAAGCGGTCGGGCTGGCGCTCGACCTGGTTTTCCAGCTGCTGGCCCGGGACGTCTTCGTTCATGAAGCGCTTGCCGTTCTTGTTGAGCCAGAGGAAGCCGTTGTTGCCGATGACGCCGCGGCCGTCGCTGCCGGCGCCGCCGCCCATGTGGTGGATCATCGGGGCGTGCCACTGCTCGATTTCGGCGCCCGCCCAGGCGAGCATCTTGTGACCATCGCCCACGTTGGTGTAGGCGCCGTTCTTGTCCATGTCGAGCGAGAGCTTCTGAATGCCGTTTTCAGCGCATTCGGGCTGGAAGAAGGCCATCATGTCGTCGTTTTCCAGGTAGTCGCCCGTGGTGATGACGACGCTCTTGGCGTTAATCTTGATGTAGGAGCTCGAACCAACTTCCTGAGCGTAGACGCCGGTGACCGCGCCGGAATCGTCCTGGATGAGCTCGACGCCCTTGGTGTCGTAGCGGACCTCGGCGCCCTTGTCGATGGCGATTTGCAGGTTCTTCTGCATCATGCCGGCCAGGTCGGAGAAGCCGACCGAGGTGGGATAGCAGGGCAGGACTTCCTTGGTGTAGTCGTAGTGCTCGGGGACGGGGTACATGTAGGGGAACAGGAAGTTCGAGCGGTTGGCTTCGGGAATGTCCTCGAAGGTTTCCTTGGCCACGTAGAGGCTCGGGTCGGCTTCGATGAACCAGTCAAGCGCCGCGCCCGAATCGTCGAACCAGCGCGTGATGATGTCCTGGCTGGAGTGGTGCGAGCCCTCCTCCATGTGCATGTTGATGACGGTCTTCTTGTCCATGAAGCCGTCGCCGCGGCCCCAGGTAGCCATCGTCTTGCCGCCGATGATGGCCATGTCGGTGGCCACGCTGTTGATCTTCGACGAGGCTTCGATCGCAACGACGTGCGCGCCCGCTTCGGCAGCGGCGCGAGCCGCCGGGCAACCGGAAGCGCCCAGGCCCACGATCACGACGTCGGCGTCAATCGTTTCGGTGACGTCGGAATCGGAAATCTGCGGCTTGTCGCCGAGCCAGGGATTGGTGCCCGAACCGTCGTCGCCCTTGCCCGAGCCCGAAGCCGTCGAGCTCGACGCAGCGGCCTTTTCGGACTGCTTCTTCGGCTGCGCGCAGCCGGTGAGGCCAAAAGCACCCAAGGTGGCAGCGGCCACGCCGGCGCCCGTCAGGAAATTACGGCGGGAAATTGCATGTTCAGTCATAGGTATCACCCCTCTGTTCCGAACGCGCCCCTCCATTTGTTTTGCGCGTTCGTTGTTGAGCCCAGTATCGGCGGGCAGCTGCCCTTCATAACACGTCCAAAAGGGTCGAAATGCGCGGTTTTTTCCATCGAGTAAAAGGGGTGACACGCTGCGAACGGGGGGTTTGCATAGTTGGCGCACGGCACATAAGATGCCCGCCTGTGACAATTTAGGCGGTGATTGACGCGTGCGCGCGAGCGGGCGACGTCCGATGGGTAACAGGTGCGCAACGCGCATGACGGAGCGACCACACAATGTGCGCAAACGTTGCCCCGGGTGCGACATCGAGTCGATTGGGGGGGCGGCGCCGGTAACACGCCCTTCGCAGCGGTTTCCGTGGAATCGAGACCTCGGCCACGAGAAAGGCGTGTTGTCTGGCGAGCGGCATGGAGGCGGAACCCCCGGCAACACGCCCTTTGCGGCAGATTCTTCGGGATTGAGTCCTTCGCCGCGCGAAGGGCGTGTTGTGCGGCAGAGGGGCGCGGCGGAATGCCTTCGCCGAGCGAAAGGCATGGCGCGGCGCGAAATCGTGTGGCCTTCTGCAGCGGCCGTGGAACATCGCGCCGCAGGAGAGTACACTTGAATGCCGAAAATTTCATCCGCACCGAGCAAGGAGCGCAATGGACCAGGCATTCGAAGAAGAACAGCAGCACCTTTCCGCCGTGTACCGCAAGCTCGAGGGCATCGCCAGCGAGCTCGAAGGCAAAATCGCGAAAACCGAAGCCGAAGCGGCCAAGCAGCTAAGCGACATGCGCGAAGAGCGCACGCTCGACTTCACCGACTACGAAAACGTGATGGAAACCGCCGCCGAGTTGCAATCGCGCAACGCCGAAATCGATTCCTACAACCGCGCCAACCAGGTCAACGTCGAAAAGTACCACCGGGCTCAGCTGCTCATGCGCCAGCCCTACTTCGCCAAGGTGCGTCTGCGCCTGCGCCCGGGCGCGCCGGCTCGCGACATCTACCTGGGCAGCGCCGGCATGACCGACGAGTCGAGCCGTCACTTCATCGTGGACTGGCGTAGTCCCGTGGCCGAGGTCTACTACAACCAGGAAAGCGGCGAGACCTCCTACGAGGCCAACGGCCGCACGATCCACGTGAATCTCGAGCAGCGCCGTCAGTTCGACATCGACCGCGACGTACTGAAGGCCTATTTCGACACGACCGTGGCCATCGAGGACCCGCTGCTGCTGGCCGCCCTCTCCCATCAGCATTCCGAAAAGATGCAGGCGATCACGGCGACCATCCAGAAGGAGCAGAACGAAGTGGTGCGCCACGACGACGTGCCCGCCCTGCTCGTGCAGGGCATCGCCGGCAGCGGCAAGACCTCGGTCCTGCTGCAGCGCATCGCCTTTCTCTTCTACCGCGAACGCGAGAACCTCCGCCCCGACCAGGTCTACCTGCTCACCCCCAACCCCGTGTTCGGCTCCTACATCGACGAGGTGCTGCCCAACATGGGCGAAAGCAACCCCCGCCTGTTCACCTGGCACGATTTCCTGGAGAAGATGGGCCTCGCCGACCACGGCATGGGCACCGACACGACCGCCGACGAGCTGCGCGCGATCGACGCCGCCGTTCCAGGCTTCCGCCTGCGCCCCGAGCACTTCTGCGAGATCCGCGAAGACGGCGAACTGCTCGTGAAGGCCTCGCAGGTGCGTTCGGCCTTGGAAAAGTTCGGCCACCTGCCTTTGGGCTCGCACCTGGCGGCCCTGGTGACCGACGAGCTGCACGATCGCCTGAACGCCCGTCTGGGCCAACTGGCCGGCGACGAGAAGACCAAGGCCGCCGTGCTCGATATGGACCCCGTCGAGCAGCAGCGCGTCTTCGGCGAAACCCTGAACCCGCAGAGCGACGAGGAGCTCGCCGATTACGCCAAGCGCTACGTGAACTATCGCTTCGGCGCCGCTCACGACCAGATCGAAGACGCCCGCTGGCTCAACGTCGACCGCATCGGCCGCGAGATCCTGGGCACCCCGCACCTGTCGTCGACGGCCTACCTCTACACCAAGATCGCCGCGACCGGCATCACGCGCCGCGACGCCCGCTACGTGATGATCGACGAGGTGCAGGACTACACGGGCGCCCAGCTCATGGTGCTCGCCCGCTACTTCAACAAGGCCCACTTCCTCCTGCTGGGCGACCCCAACCAGGCCATCAAGGAAGGCACCGCCACCTTCGACGAGATTCGCTCGATCTTCGCCGAGGTGCGCGGCCAGGTCGACGAATGCAAGCTCATGACGAGCTACCGTTCGTCTCCGGAAATCACCGACCTGTTCACCCGCCTCATGGATTCCCGCGAGGCCATGAACGTGTCGTCGGTACAGCACGCGGGCACGCCGGCCGGCATCCATGCCTACGAAGACGCCGATGAATACCTCGCGGCGCTCAAGGATGCGGTGGAAGCCGCCACCAGCGAGCCCGGTCTGTGCGCGATCATCGCCGCCGACCGCAGCCGCACCAAGTGGCTCGCCAAGCAGCTGGGCGAGACGGCGACCTACATCCACGGTCAGATGTCGCTGCCGGCCGAAGGGGTCGTCGTGCTCGATTTGTCCACCGCCAAGGGGCTGGAATTCGACCACGTGATCATCCCAGACGCCCAGCCCCAGGCCTACCCCGACACGCCGCTCGCCAAGCGCCGCCTCTACACGGCGCTGTCGCGCGCGACCCACAAGGTGACGGTGCTTGCCCAAGGCGCGCTCACGAGCCTGCTGAAATAGGGCGGCGGAGTTCGCGGACGGGCGGACGCGCGCCTCGCTGCGGGCCGCTGCAGCTGCGTGCGGGCTGGCGCGGCCCGCACGCAGCCCACCGCCGCCCGGCGCAGCTGTCGCACTCCCCACATCGCCTTGGCCCCGCACGAAAAAGGCCCTGCAGCTGCAAGCTGCAGGGCCTTTCGCATCCCATAGATACAAGCGCCAGATGCGCCGGCTTACGCGTAGAAGAGGATGTCGTTGTAGGTGGGCACGGGCCAGTAGCCGTGGTCGGTAACCGATTCCATCGCGTCGACCGCGTCGCGCAGGTTCTGCATAGCCGGCACGACCTTTTCGGCGTAGGCGTTGGCCTGCTGCTGGCTGTCGGCAATCGCTTCGGCAGCGGTATGCTCGGCCTGCAGGGCGCGCAGGGCGGCGTTGATCTTCTTGATGCCGTCGAGCAGGACGGTGAGCGACTGGTGCTGGTCGGACAGGTCGGCGTCGGGCATGGCCTCGCGGATCGTCGTGATGCCCTTGGCCACCTTGGTCGCGTAGGCGCTGATCGCGGGCACGTAGTTGCGGTGCGCCATGCGCTCCATGAGGTTGCACTCGATGTTCAGGGTCTTGGTGTACTTGTCGAGCTTGACCTCGTAGCGGCTGCGGACCTCGGCTTCGGTGAGGACGCCGAACTCTTCGAACAGGTCGAAGGACTTCTGGTCGACCAGGCAGGGCAGGGCCTCGGCGGTGTTCTTATGGTTGGCCAGGCCGCGCTTTTCGGCCTCGATGGGCCACTCTTCGCCGTAGCCGTTGCCGTCGTAGATGATGCGCTGGTGAGCGGTCAGGTCGTCCTTGATGTACTTCAGAGCCGCCTTTTCGAATTCCTCGCCTTCCAGGCCTTCGGTAGCATCGGCGAACTTCTTCAGCGCGTGAGCCATGGCCGTGTTGAGAATCATGTTGCAGTCGGAGAGGTTCACCTGGCTGCCGGGCATGCGGAACTCGAACTTGTTGCCGGTGAAGGCGAAGGGGCTCGTGCGGTTGCGGTCGGTGTTGTCCTTCAGGAAGTTGGGTAGCACGTCGACGCCCAGGTCCATGACGGCGCGCTCGGCGTTTTCGTAGGCATGGCCTTCGATGATCGCGTCGACGATGCCCGAAAGCTCGGTGCCCAGGAAGATCGAGATGATCGCCGGCGGCGCTTCGTTGGCGCCCAGGCGGTGGTCGTTACCGGCCGACGCCACCGACATGCGCAGAAGCTCCTGATAGTCGTCGACGCATTCGATCACGCAGGTGAGGAAGATCAGGAAGCGCAGGTTCTCGGCGGGGTTTTCGCCCGGGTCGAGCAGGTTGGTCTTGCCGGTGGAAAGCGCCCAGTTGTTGTGCTTGCCCGAGCCGTTGATGCCTTCGAAGGGCTTTTCGTGCTGCAGGCACACCAAGCCGTGATGGGAAGCGAGCAGCTTCATCTCTTCCATCGTGAGCAGATTGTGGTCGATGGCGGCGTTGGAGTTTTCGAACACCGGCGCAAGCTCGTGCTGACAGGGAGCCACTTCGTTGTGCTTGGTCTTGGCCGGCACGCCGAGCTTCCACAGCTCGTCGTCGACTTCCTTCATGAAGTTGTTGACCGTGGGACGGATGGCGCCGAAGTAGTGGTCTTCCATTTCCTGGCCCTTGACCGGCGGCGCGCCGAAGAGGGTGCGGCCGGCGACCATGAGGTCCTGACGGGCTTCGTAGTCCTTTTCGGAAATGAGGAAGTACTCCTGTTCCGCGCCGACCGTGGTGACGACGCGATGACCGTCTTCGCCGAAGTGGGCGAGCACGCGGTTGGCCTGGTCGGAAATGACGCTCATCGAGCGGAGCAGCGGGGTCTTCTTATCGAGCGCTTCGCCGGTGTAAGAGCAGAAGGCGGTGGGAATGCAGAGCACTTCGTCCTTGATGAAGGCGTAGCTCGTGGGGTCCCACGCCGTGTAGCCGCGGGCCTCGAAGGTGGCGCGCAGACCGCCGCTCGGGAAGCTCGAGGCGTCGGGCTCGCCCTGGATGAGCTCCTTGCCCGAGAACTTGGTGATGGCCATGCCGTCGCCGTCGGGCTCGAGGAAGCTGTCGTGCTTTTCGGACGTGATGCCCGTGAGCGGCTGGAACCAGTGGGTGTAGTGGGTGGCGCCGTGTTCGATGGCCCATTCCTTCATGGCGTGGGCAACGACGTTGGCGACCTCGATGTTGAGGGGCGTGCCCTCTTTGATCGTGCTCTGCAGGGACTTATAGGTGTCCTTGGGGAGCTTTTCCTTCATTACGCGATCGTTGAAGACCATCGATCCGTAGATTTCTTCGATCCTACTCGTCATACGAGCTCCTTTGTGCCTGTCGACCGAAAGCGGCGGCGGCCCGCTCCGCCTGGATGCGGCCCCGCTTGCGCTTGCTTCCGTAAAGGATACCAGTAGATTGTTTCGACGATTTTTCAATCGTGTTGAATGTTCGATTACGAGAAGAGGCCCGCAGCGACGAGTGCTGCAGGCCTCTTCCATATAGGCGAGATATGAACGGCGCCTAGCGCTTGCTGAACTGCGGGCGCTTGCGGGCCTTCTTCAGGCCGTACTTCTTGCGCTCGACCATACGGCTGTCGCGCGTGAGGTAACCGGCCTTCTTGAGCTCGGCGCGGTACTCACCGGCGGTGAGCAGGGCGCGGGCGATGCCATGGCGCAGCGCGCCGGCCTGGCCGGAGATGCCGCCGCCGTTGGCGCGGGCGATAACGTCGAAGTGACCTTCGGTGTCGGTTACCTTGAAGGGGGTGGTGGCGTAGTCGACCAGCTGCTGGCGGCCGAAGTATTCCTTGGCCTCCTTGCCGTTGACCGTGACCTTGCCGGTGCCCGGGACGAGACGGACGCGAGCCGTTGCGTTCTTCCTACGGCCGGTGCCGTAATACATTGCTTCACCTGCCATTGGTTATTCTCCCATCTTGATCTCGCGGGGCTTCTGAGCTGCGTGCGGATGTTCGGGGCCCGCGTACACCTTGAGCTTGAGGCCCTGGGCGCGGCCGAGCGTGGTCTTGGGCAGCATGCCCTTCACGGCATGCTCGATCACGCGCTCGGGATGCTTCTGCATCGCTTCGGCGAACGTCTCGCTCTTCAAGCCGCCCGGATGGTTGGTGTGATGGAAGTACTCTTTCTTAAGAGCCTTCTGGCCGGTGACGCGAACTTTGTCAGCATTGATGATGATGACGAAGTCGCCCGTGTCCACATGCGGGGTGTAGGTCGGCTTGTGCTTGCCCTTGAGGATGTAAGCTGCCTTGGCAGCGACGCGGCCGAGGACCTGATCCTTAGCGTCGATCAGGACCCACTCGCGCTCAACTTCGTTGGGCTTGGCGTAGTACGTCTTCACTAGTGTTCCTCCGTTGACTGTGTCCTTGCGTTCGCTTGGGCGAACCCAAGGCGGTGTCGTTTTTCAAAAGTGCGGCGCATCACGCTGCCGGTTTCCTACGCCAGCACGGACGTGTAGGCCCTGGACGACCTGCGTTCCGCTGCGCATGCCACTGCGTTACGGGGCTCTTGAAAGCGAACTTTGTTAGTTTAGTGCGCGCGAGGGGGCAGCGTCAACGCGCAATCGACCGGCGTGCGGGCGATTTCCGCCGGTTCCACACGATTTTCAAATGCGGGCAGCGGGACAGGGATGCGGAACGGAATCGCGGAAGGACGGCGGGAGGGGATGCGGAACGGGTGCCGGCGCAGCTAGCGGCGGGCATTCGATGCCCCGCGGCGCAAAAGCGGTAACGCGCCATCGGCATCCCAGATAACGGCCGCGCGGGGGCTCACCCTACAATTGACCCAGCACGCGCCGCCCGGCCCGGCTTCGTCCGGCGGCCTGCTCGAGCTTCGAAAGGACCGGCACTATGCCCATCAAAATCCCCGACGCCTTGCCCGCTACCTCCGAGCTGGAGAGCGAAAACATCTTCGTGATGACCGAAAAGCGCGCCCTGCATCAGGACATTCGCCCCTTGCGCGTGCTTCTTCTCAACCTCATGCCCATAAAGATCAGCACCGAAACCCAGATTCTGCGCAAGCTTTCGAACACCCCGCTGCAAATCGAAGTGAGCCTGCTGCAGACGAGCTCGCACGCGAGCACGCACACACCGGCGGCCCACCTGGCCACCTTCTACCACACTTTCGAAGAAGTGGCCGACCAGCGCTTCGACGGGCTGATCGTCACCGGCGCGCCGATCGAGCGGCTCGATTTCGAAGACGTCGACTACTGGCCCGAGTTCGTGCGCATCAGCGACTGGGCGGCCCGCAACGTCCATTCGACCCTGCACCTGTGTTGGGGCGCGATGGCCGGCATCTACCACCGCTACGGCGTGGGCAAGCACGAGCTGCCCACCAAGCTTTCGGGCGTCTACCGCCATGTGGTGGAAAAGCCCACGTCCCCGCTCGTGCGCGGGTTCGACGACGCCTTCTGGGCGCCCCATTCGCGCTGGTCGGGATCGAACGAGGGCCAGATTCGCGCCAACCCCGACCTGGAGGTCATCGCCTCCTCGCCCGAAGCGGGCCCCTATATCGTGAAGAGCACCGACTCGCGCAACTTCTTCGTCTTCGGCCACCCCGAATACGACCGCTCGACCCTGCAGCAGGAATACGAGCGCGACGTGAAGGCGGGCCTGAACCCGCCCGTGCCGGCCAACTACTTCCCCGACGACGATCCCGCGCGCCCGCCCGAAAACCGTTGGCGCGCCCACGGCCAGCTGCTCTATACCAACTGGCTCAACTACTACGTCTACCAAACGACCCCCTATCGCGTGGACGCCATCGGCAAGTAGCGGCTTGGTGAAGGTGCGCCGACCGGGCCGCGTGCGCGGGCGCCCGTGCTAGAATCGCTACGATACGCTCTGCCCGGGCGGCGCCTGCGCGCGCCGGGGCACGGTTTTCGAAGGGAGCTTGATGGCACGCACGCGCAACGGACGACGCATCGCGCTCGTCACCATGGACGTGCGCCTGGCCGATGAGCCCAAGGGGCTCGACCGCACCGCCTACATCGCCGGCACGCTGGCCGAAGCCGGTTACGAGGTCGACCTGATCACCTCGTCGTTCCAACACTGGGAAAAGGCCCAGCGCGACACGGCCGACAAACGGTACCGCAACCTTCCCTTCCACGTGGTCTTCATCGACGCGCCCAGCTACAAGAAGAACCTCGAGCTCGCCCGCGTGCGCAACCACGCCCAGGTGGCCAAGCAGGTGGCCGTCTATCTGGACGCCCACCCCGACTACGACCTCGTGCTCGCCAAGATTCCCCCCAACGACCTGGCCCGCGTCTGCGGCGAGTTCTGCCAGGCCCACGGCATTCCCTTCGTGGTCGACGTGAACGACCTGTGGCCCGAAGCCATGCGGATGGTCCTCGACGTGCCGGTGGTCAGCGATGCGCTCTTCCACCCCTTCCTGCGCGACGCCGAAGCCGCCTATCGCCTGGCCGACGCCGCAATCGGCACGTCGGACGAATACGCCCTGCGCCCCCAGAAGCGCAACGGCCGCGAGATTCCCCACATCACCGTCTATGTGGGCAACGACGTGGCCGCCTTCGACGCGGAAGCCGCCGCCAACGCCGGCGACGTACACAAGCCCGAAGGCGCCTTCTGGGTCACCTACGCCGGCACGATCGGCAAAAGCTACGACATCCGCACCCTGGTAGAAGCGGCCGCCGAGCTGGCCGGCGAAGGCCACGACGACGTGCGGTTCATGGTGCTCGGCGGCGGTCCGGAAAAGGAGCAGATGGAAGCGCTCGCCCGCGAGAAGGGCGCGCCCGTCACTTTCCCCGGCTACCTGCCGCACGCCCAGATGGCCGCCTACCTGGCCGCTTCCGACATCCTGGTGAACTCCTTCATCAAGCGGGCCCCGCAGTGCATCGTCTCGAAGATCGGCGACTACCTTGCCGCGGGCAAGCCGATGATCAACACGCTCGACAACGCCGAGTTCTGCGCCAAGGTCGAGCACGACGGCTTCGGCGTCAACGTGCCGCCCGAAGCGCCCGCCGATCTGGCCGGCGCGATTCTGGCCCTGAAGGACGACCCCGGAGCCCGCACGCGCATGGGCGCCGCCGCGCGCGCCGTGGCCGAAACCCAGTTCGACCGTCCGCAGTCCTACCGCCGCATCGTCGAGCTGGTCGACGAGCTGGTATGACAACGGGCGCAGGTGATGTTGTCACACGCCTGTGTGACAACATCACCTGCGCCCGTTGTCATATGCGGACGCGGGCCCCGACTGCGTCGGAGCCCGCGCGGAGGGGGGGGGAGGAATCTGTTCGATAGAGCCTTGACCCTAGAGGCCCGCGACGTACTTGCCCGTCACATAGCCTTCGGTATGGGCTCGGCCCAGGGACAGGCCGGGCATCCACATCGTGTAGTCAACGCCCGAGAAGAAGTTGCCCGCGGTGTTGCCCACGGCGAAAAGGCCGGGGATCGGATCGTTGGAACCCGCCTTGAGCACTTCCATATGGGGGCCGACGTTCACGCCCGACACGATGGCCGACACGCGCACATGGCGATGAATGCCGTAGAAGGGAGGGGTGTCGATCGTCGTGAGCCACTTGGCCGGCTTCCCGAAGTCCTGGTCGGACCCGGCAGCGGCCAGCTCGTTGTAGCGGGCGACCGCCTTCTTGAAGGCGTCGGCGTCGGAGATGCCGAGCTTCTGCGCCAGTTCGTCGAGGGAATCGGCCTTGTAAGTGGCCACGAGGCTTTCGTAAACGCCCTTCTTCTCGCCGGATTCTTCGGGCATGTAGGCCTTCAGAGCTTCGGGGTCGAAGAGCTTGCCCGGCCAGCCGGCGGCCTGGGTCATGTAGTTGCTGTCGAAGATCTGGCAGTAGTTGCCCTGGTCGGCTTCGCTGCGCAGGAAATTGTTCATGATCGACATGCCGCAGGTCTCATCGCAGAAACGGGTGCCGTCCATCTTGACCGCCAAGAAAGGCATATCGCACATGGAGCCCGGGCCGGCGTCGAAGTCGTGGAGCATCTTGGTGTGACCGATCGGCTCCATTTCGCCGCCCGCCCACACGGCCATCTTGTGGCCGTCGCCGGTCTTGTTGGTCTGCTTGCGGCCCAAGTTCTTCAGATCGGGCAGGTAGTAGTTGACCATGTCGTCGTCGTTCTGGTAGTCGCCCGTGGCCAGGATGACGCCCTTGGCCGCGTTGAACTGCACGTTGCCGTCATCACCCTGAGCGATGACGCCCGTCACGCCCGAAGCGTCGCCCACGAGCTGTTTGGCCGCAGTGGAATAGAAGATGTCGACGCCTTGGGCTGCCGCCACGTCGGCGAGGGCACGCATGCCGTCCCCCGTGTTGTAGGGCTTGGGGCCGAAGTCGATCGACAGGTAGTTCACCGGGTAGTCGTTGACGGTCTTGACGGTGGCCGTCCACTTGGCCGTGGTATCGGACACCTGGGCACCGGCCTGCTTGGCCAAATCGAACAGCCAGGTGATCGCCTCGCCAGAGTTCTTGGCCCACAGCTCGACCTGCTCGCGCTTGCCGCGGTATTCGTGCTTGCCCAACAGGGTCGACACGACGGCTTCGACGCCGGCCGGGTCGGACTGGTCGAGCAGGATGCCCGTGGCCGTGTTGCCCTGGGAAATGGCCGTCGATTCCTTCTGGATAAGCGCCACGCTCGCGCCCGCCTGCGCGGCCGAAATCGCGGCCGGCACGCCGGCGGCCCCGGCACCGACGATGACGACGTCGTAGTCCTTGGTTTCCTTCACGTCCTTGATCGGGTCGGGCGCTTGGAAGAAGCTCGGGGTGCCGTCGGACGCGGTGGCCGAAGACGCCTTCGAGGACGCGGATTTCGGCGACCCGCACCCGGCGAGGGCGGAAGCGCCGGCGACGCTGGCCGCGGCGATGCCGCCGAGCTTGAACAGGTCGCGGCGGGAAATGTTTGCAGTCATGAGTACCCTCCAGAGAAGTCCCTTATGTTCTCTCTCCTTGATCGGATGGGCCCTGCTGCAGCGCGCCCATCCGACGCCTTCACCGTAGGCGCGCGACGCCGGCGCGCACAGGCGCGAACCGCGCGCGAGGGGGCCTATTTTTCTCATCCCCCGCCTATAACACCCCTGTTTACCTGGATGAACGCGAGCCAGTCTCGCGCACGGGCGCAGGGCGCGCTACAATGGCGAACCGAGGAGGGAGCGCGGGGCCTTTGAGGAGAGAGCCCCGCGCCAGGGTTTCATGGCCACAACCGAGTCGGCGCTCGACGCGCCCCGACGCGATGACGTCGAAGGCGACGCGCGCCTGCGCGTGCATATTCCGGCGATTCCCGTCGTGTTTCTGGGGCTGGGCGTCTACCGCGCTTGGATCGAAATCGCCTTCGTGGGGACCTTCGTCCCCTATCCCGACGTTACGCTAGCCACGCGCGACCTATTCGATTTGGGCTGCGGGCTCACGCTGATTCTATGCGCCCTGTTCGCGCGCCAGCTGGGGCCCGTCTTCAAGCGCACGGGCGTCTTCGTCGCCTGCGGGTCCCTGCTCGTCGCGTCGACGGTGGGCCTGTTCACGCAGATTCTGGCGCCCGGGACGGCCGCGGCCTGGAGCGCACCGACCGCGCTCGCCGGCGGCGTGGGCATCGGCCTGGTCATTTTGATCTGGAGCGAGCTCTACGGGTGCCTGAACCCTTTGCGCGCCGCCCTCTATTATTCGGCGTCGATCGTCACCGGCGCCCTCATCCTCTACATCTACCGCGGCTTCATGCTGCCCTGGCTCTTCGCGATGACCCTGCTGCTGCCCGTGGCCACCTTGCTCATGGCGCGCCGGGCCTTCGCGACCATCCCCGCGCCCGAACGTCCCGCGAGCAACTGGGTGCGCTTTTCGGTACCCTGGAAGGCCATCATCATGATGGCCCTCTACGCCTTCGCCTACGGCATTCTGGAATCGCCCCTCTACGCCCGCGCCTTCGGGCCCCATTCGGCTCCCGGGACCCTCATCGTGGCGGCGCTCGTGTTCATGGGCGTGATTGTGCAGGGCAAGCGGTTCGACTTCAACGTCACCTACCGGCTGGGACTGCCGCTCATGATCGTGGCCTTTTTGGTGATCGCCGTGTTCGGTGACGCAGGCGACATGGTGAGCGCCGTCTGCGTAGCGGGCGGCTACACCGCCGCGTCGATCCTCATCATGGTGATTTGCGCCAACATCTGCTACCGCTACGGCGTGTCGGCCGTATGGCTGTTCGGCATCGAGCGCAGCATGCGCCTGCTGTTCATGTACATGGGGCGGCAAACGGCCCTTGCGGTGCCGGCGATCGTAGGCGCCGAGCTCAACGGGGTAGCCGCCGTTTCGGGCATAGCGATTCTCGCCGTGGTGATGGGGACCCTGGTCTTCCTTTCGGAACGCGAGTTGGCGAGCCGCTGGGGCGCGACCTTCCTGGACGGCAGCGCGGCGAGCGCCGACATCCTGCGCAAACAGGAAATCGCCGACCGCTGCGACGAGCTTGCCCGCACCCACCACCTGACCGCGCGCGAGTCGGAAGTGCTCTTGCTCCTGGCGCAGAAGAAGACGATTTCGACGATTGAGCACGAACTCTTCATCGCCAACGGCACCGCCAAGGCCCACGTGCGCCATATCTACCAGAAGCTGGGCATTCACACGCGCAACGAGCTCTTCGAGATGGTCGGCGCCCCCGTTGTCATGAGGGGCTCGCCCCACCCAGCGTGAAGCGAGCCCCTTTCCAGCACCTCTGAAGACGCGCGCTATTTCTGCACGCGAATGACCGTGGGCTCTTCGCTGCCCACGAGCACGCCGTCGAGCTGCTTGATGTCCTCGATAACGGCGCGCATATCGGCTTCGCGGGCCGAATGGGTGATGTAAACCAAATCGACCGCGCCGCCGCCTTCGCCCTTGCCGCGCTGCACGACCGAATAGACGCTCACGCCGTGCTTGGCGAACACCGCCGAGGTCTTGGCGAGCACGCCGCTGCGGTCGTCGACCACGAAGCGGATGTAGTAGCGCGAGATCAGCTCGCCCATAGGGACGATCGGCAGATCGTCCGTGCAGGTGCAGCCCACGAGCGGGGCCACGCCGGCCTGCACGTGGCGGGCGATTTCGAGCACGTCGCCCATGACGGCGCTCGCGGTGGCGCCAGCTCCGGCGCCCTGGCCGTAGAACATCGCGTCGCCTACGAAGTCGCCCGTGACGTAGACGGCGTTGTTGACGCCCGACACCGAAGCGAGCGGATGCGACAGCGGCACCATCGTGGGGTGCACGCGCACGTCGATGCCCGCGTCGGTGCGGTTGGCCACGGCGAGCAGCTTGACGCAGTAGCCCATGTCCTTGGCGGCTGCCAGGTCGGTGGGGCGAATCGTGCGGATGCCCTCGTTGGTGACCTGATCCATGCGGACGCGGGAGTTGAAGGCGATCGAGGCCATGATCGCGATCTTGGCGGCGGCGTCGAAGCCGTCGACGTCGGCCGTGGGGTCGGCTTCGGCAAAGCCGCGCGCCTGGGCGTCGGCCAGCGCCTCGTCGTAGCCCATGCCCTCTTCGGCCATGCGGGAGAGCATGTAGTTGGTCGTGCCGTTCACGATGCCGAGCACCGAGGTGATCTTGTTGGCGATCAGCGAATGCTTGAGTGGGCTGATGATGGGGATGCCGCCTGCAACCGCCGCTTCGAACATGAGTTCCTTGCCGGCGGCGTCGGCCGCATGCATGATTTCCTCGCCATGGGTGGCGAGCAGGGCCTTGTTGGCCGTGACCACGTTCTTGCCGGCCGCGAAAGCCTCCAGAATCACGTCGCGCGCAACCGTGGTACCGCCGATCAGCTCGACCACGATGTCGATGTCGGGGTCGTTGACGATGTCGTGGTAATCGTTGGTCCAGATATCGCCCTTGCCGCGGGCCTTGGCCGCCTCGGGATGGCGGGAGCACGCGCGGGCGAGCTCGATATCGATGCCGAAATGGCGTTTGTAGTCGTCGGCATGCGTGTTGAACACGTCGATGCAACCGCCGCCGACCGTACCGGTTCCTACCAGGCCTACCTTCACCGTCATATCAGCGTCTCCCTTCTAGTCGACGTCGCACTTCATAAGGTCGTCGTAGGTTTCACGACGGGTGACCACGCGGTACTGCCCGTCGCGCACGAACACGATTGCCGGGCGCGGCTGGCCGTTGTAGTTGCTCGACATGCTGTGGCAATAGGCGCCCGTGCCGAACACGCAGACGATATCGCCCAGATCGGGGTGCTGCAGCGAGCCGTCGAGCACGACCGCGTCGCCGCTCTCGCAGTGCTTGCCGCACAGGGTGACGACTTCGGTGCGGGGCTCGTCGGCCTTGTTGGCGATGACCGCTTCGTAATCGGCGTGGTAGAGGGCGGTGCGAATGTTGTCGGACATGCCGCCGTCGATGGCCACGAACTTGCGGATGCCGGGCAGGGTCTTCAGGATGCCTACCGTGTAGAGGGTCACGCCCGGGGTCGCGGCGATGCTGCGGCCGGGCTCGCAGAGGATGCGGGGGCGCTTGACGCCCATTTCGTCGCAGTGCTTGATGACCGAAGCGGTGGCGAGCTCGGCGAACTGGTCGATCGTGGCGGGCTTGTCGTCGGCCATGTAGGCGATGCCCACGCCGCCGCCGATGTCGAGCTTTTCGATTTCGACGCCATAGGTGTCCTTGATGCGCTTCAGGAAATCGATGCCGACCTTGATGGCCTCGTCGTAGGAATGCAGGGCGAAGATCTGCGAGCCGATATGCATGTGGATGCCCGTGAGGTGCACGTGCGGGGCCTTCAGGACGTCGCCCACGCAGTTGAAGGCGAAGTCGTTGAGCATCGTGAAGCCGAACTTGGAATCTTCCATGCCCGTGCGGATGTATTCGTGCGTGTCGGCTTCGACGCCGGGGGTGATGCGCATGAAGACGTTCTGCTCCACGCCCAGCTCGCCGGCGATTTCGGACACGCGCGACAGCTCGATGCGGCTGTCGAGCACGATCGTGCCCGCGCCGGCGGAAATAGCCTCGCGCAGTTCGGTCGGGGTCTTGTTGTTGCCGTGCACGTAGACGCGCTCCATGGGGAAGCCGGCCGCGCGGGCGCAGGCGAGCTCGCCGCCGCCGGACACGTCGAGGGAAGCGCCCTCTTCGTTGACCAGGCGCACCATGGCCTTGTTCTGGAAGGCCTTGCTCGCATAGAGCACTTCGGAGTCGGGGTAACGCTTGGCCAGGGATTCGCGGTAGGCGCGGATGCGACTGCGCAGGTCCTCTTCGTCGAAAACGTAGAGGGCGGTGCCTTCCTTGTGCGCCAGTTCGACCATGTCGACGCCGCCGATGAAGAGGTGGCCGTTCTTCACTTCGGCGGTCTTGGGCAGCACGGCGCCCAATTCCATAGTGGTGCGACCGTCGGCGACCGCGTTTTCCTTCGGCTTGGGCAGAGACATGATTCCCCTTTCGATGGGCATGCGGGCCGAACCCGCAACCTCGCTAGTTTCGCAGGTATTGTAACAAGCCCGCTTTAGCGTGCGATGGTAGCGCCCGAAACTTCGCGCAACGTGCACGTGATAGGATGGCCGGAAACGAAGGGGCGCGGGGCCGTGCGGCGCGCGCCAGACGGCCGCGCATCCTGCGGCCGCAAACCGAACGAGGGGGCACGCATGCTGAAGATCGCCGTGATCGCGCCGGGCAAGCTGAAGGAGCGGTTCTGGAAGGACGGCTGCGCCGAGTACCTGAAGCGCCTTTCGGGCTACGCCAAGGTGACCGTGCGGGAACTCGCCGACAGCACGCCCGAGCAGGAGGAGAAGCTCATCTTCGGCGCGATCGAGGCCCTGCCCCGCGATACGCGCGTGGTGCTTTTGGACATCGGCGGCGATTTGGTGACGAGCGAAGAGCTTTCGCGGCGCCTGGACGACATGGCCCTGCGGGGCACGTCGAGCGTGGCCTTCGTGATCGGCGGCAGCAACGGGGTGACGCCGGCCGTGCGCGCCCGTGCCGACGAGCGCATCAGCTTCGGCCGCATCACGATGCCCCACAACCTGGCCCGGCTCGTCCTGCTCGAGCAGATCTACCGCGCCTGCAAGATCAGCCGCGGGGAACCCTATCACAAGTAAGCGGGTGACAACGGGGGCGCGTGATGTTGTCACACGTCCGTGTGACAACATCACGCGCCCCCGTTGTCACGCCCGCTAGCTGGAGTAGTCGGACCCGATGATGACGAGGAAGTCGCCCTTGGTCGAGTAGGACCCGTCGTTCTGCTTGATCTGGGCACCGCCGATCGTGTCGGCGATCGCCTGGGCCTCGTCCTTGTTGGCGCTGTCCATGTAGACCACGAGAGTCGTCTTGTAGTTGAAGGAATCGGCGTTGCCCGTGTCGGTGACGTTGTAGCCGGCGTTGGAGAGCTTGGTGGCCACCTTGTCGCCCACGCCCGATTTGCCGTTGCCGTTGCGCACGACGACCGTGCCGTCTTTCGAGCTGCTCGAATCCGACGAGGCGTCATCGCTGCCGCTGTCGCTGCTACCGTCGCCTCCGTCGCCGGTGGTCGCGAGCACCGTGCCCGTGGTGGAATCGACTTCGGTCTCTTCGGTGGGCGGCAAGCCCTGGTTCACGCGGTCCATCATTTCCTGCCAGGCGTCTTCCACCACTTCGGTGTACCAGACGCCGCCCGATTTCACCGGCTCGTTGGGCATCGTGGCCGAATAAAGGCTCGTGGACGGATCGAAGCCCTGGAAGGTCTGGCCCAGGGAGACGATGTCGCTCACCGTCATGTCGGTCTGCACGTACTGCGAGAGGGTCTGGATCGTGTTGGCAATCGTGGCCGGGTCGCTCTGCAGGAGCTTCTTGGCGATGGCCGACACCACAAGGCGCTGGTTGGCCGCACGGTAGGCATCGCCGTCGCCGTACTTGTCGTAGGAATGGCGGCTGCGGGCCAAGATGAGGGCCTGATCGCCGTTGAGGGTCTGCTCGCCCGCGTCGAGGTGGCCGCCGGCCATATCGTCGTTGATCTCGATCGGCACGTCGACGTCGATGCCGCCCAGGGCGTCGACGACCGTCTTCATGCCGTCCATGTCGACCAGGGCGAAATGCGAGATGTCGACGCCCGCTAGTTCGGAGACGGTCTTCACAG
>Ga0214929_100165_pt1 | contig 24553 bp, 21 predicted proteins | sample Stichaenrichm17X_FD_168613 | JGI IMG/M metagenome (GOLD analysis project Ga0214929, IMG submission 168613) | Xylose enriched microbial communities from anaerobic bioreactor in Madison, Wisconsin, United States - 17X | ecosystem: Engineered > Bioreactor > Anaerobic > Unclassified | place: USA... | reverse complement strand
CCGCTGGCTTTGGCCGAACTGCGCCGTCGCAAGCGCCGCTCGGGCAAGGCCTTCGCCTGCATGGTGCCTTCTGTCGAAGCGGCCCGCGCCTACTGCCACGTGAGCGACGAAGAGGCTCAGCAGCTGCAAAGCCCCGCCCGCCCGATCGTCCTTCTGAAGAAGCGCGCCGACGTCGTGTTCGCGCCTGGCCTGGCCGACGGCCTTACCGAGCTGGGCGTCATGTTGCCGGCCACTCCGCTGCAGCACCTGATCATGCACGACTACTCGGGCATCCTCGTGATGACGAGCGGAAACGTGCACGACGAGCCCATCCAGATCGACGACGCCTGTGCCTACCGGGCCCTCGCCGGCATCGCCGACGCCTTCCTGGGCAACGACCGGGCGATCCTGTCGCGCTACGACGATTCGGTCTTGCGCGTGCTCGACTTCGGCGCCCAGGGCACGAGCGTGCAGATGATCCGCCGCGCCCGCGGCTTCGCGCCGGCGGTCGTGCCGCTTGCGGTGTCCGGCGGCCAAGACGCGCCCGTGATCTTCGCCACCGGCCCCGAGCAGAAGAACACCTTCACGCTCACGCGGCCGGGCGAGGCCTTCGTGAGCCAGCACATCGGCGACATGGAAAACGCGCCGACCAACGACGCCTGGCTTACGGCCAAGGGCATCTACGAAAAGCTCTTCAAGCTCGCGCCCGAGCGCGTGGCCTGCGACAAGCATCCCGAATACCTCACGAGCAAGTGGGCCCACGGCCAGAACCTGCCCGTGACCGAAGTGCAGCACCACCACGCCCACCTGGTGGCGGCCATGGCCGAAAACAGGCTCGAAGGCCCCGTGTGCGGGTTCGCCTTCGACGGCACGGGCTACGGCGAAGACGGGGCCATCTGGGGCGGCGAGGTCATGCTCGCCAACCTGCAGGCCTTCGAGCGGTTCGCCAACTTCACCTACTTCCCGCTGCCGGGCGGCGCGGCTGCGATCAAGCACCCGCTGCGCTGCGCCTGGGGCCTTCTGTGGGCGCTCGATCTGCTCGATCACCCACAGGGCAAACGTCTGGCCAGCCGTCTGGGCGACGCCGCGCCCGTGTGCCAGCAGATGATCGACAAGGGCCTGAACAGCCCCTTCACCTCGTCGGTGGGCCGCATGTTCGACGCGGCCAGCGCGCTTTTGGGCATCTGCGAGGAACCCACCTACGAAGGGGAGGGCGCCGTGCTCTTGGAAGCGTCGATCGACGAAGACGCCGCTATCGACGCCGAAGCACTCGACCGCTACCACGTGGGCATCGTGAAGAACGTGGCCTCGAAGGAGAGCACGGCGCTCGACACTTCGGTGCTCCAGCTCGACCCCGAGCCCGTCTTCCGCGCCCTGCTCGACGACATCGAGGCCGGCGTGCCCACCGGCGCGATCGCCCGCCGCTTCCACGAAGCAATGGTGCGCGCGATCGTCGAGATGGCGCAGATCGTCGAAGCGGTCTACGGCGTGCGCACGGTAGTGCTTTCGGGCGGCGTGTTCATGAACCGCTACCTGGTGGAACACGCGGTGCCGGCGCTCGCCGAGCTGGGTTACACGGTGGCGATGAACCGCGACCTGCCGCCCAACGACGCCTGCGTCTCGTTCGGCCAGGCCGTCGTCGCCCTCAACCAGTAAGCGTGACAGGGGAGCGGAGGTTGTTGTCGCGCCCTTGGCGTGACAACGCTGACAACGGGGGCGCGTGATGTTGTCACACTTTTGTGTGACAACATCACGCGCCCCCGTTGTCAGCCCCCGAAAATGGCATCCCGCCCATTGCAATTCACGGGCACATTGGTAGAGTGCCTACTAGTACTCGCAGAAGGAGGCACGTATGTGCTTGGCTATTCCCGCTCAGATCACCGAGCTTAAAGACAACAACATGGTCGAGGTGAACATCCTCGGTGCCACGCGCGAAGCGTCGATCGACCTCACGCCTACCGCAAAAGTGGGCGACTACGTCCTCGTGCACGCCGGTTTCGCGATCGAAATCGTCGACCCCGCATTCGCCGAGGAAACCCTCGAACTGGTGAAGCAGTTCCCCGAAATGGTCGCCGAAGAGGTGCCCGAAGCCGCGTCGAAGCAGGCCGTGTAAATGGCCGCCGAAGGCGAAACGGCGAGCGCGCTTCAAAACGTGCTCAACCAGGACCTCAAGCAGTTTAAGAACCCCCAGCTCGCGCGCGGGCTCATCGAGTCGATCTACGCGCTCGCGCCCGATCATGCCAACCTCATGGAGGTCTGCGGCACCCACACGGTCGCGATCGCCCGCAACGGCATCCGCGGCATCATGCCCGAAGGCACCCGCCTGCTTTCCGGCCCGGGTTGCCCGGTATGTGTGACGGCCAACAAAGACATCGACACGGTCATCGCCCTGGCCCGCATTCCCGAAGTCACGATCACCACCTTCGGCGACATGACGCGCGTGCCCGGGTCCACCTCGAGCTTGCTGGCCGAAAAGGCCGCCGGCCGGTCGATCGAAATCGTCTATTCGCCGCTCGACGCGCTGAAGTACGCCCAAGACCATCCCGACCGCCAGGTCGTCTTCGTGGGCGTGGGCTTCGAAACCACCACGCCGCTCGTGTCGATGGCGATCAAGCGCGCCCAGGCCCTGCACCTGTCCAACTTCATCGTGTTCGTGGCGCATAAGAACATGCCCGGCGCGCTCGAGGCCATCGTGGCCGACCCCTCGCTCGAGGTGAACGCGCTCATCCTGCCTGGCCACGTGAGCACGATCACAGGCACCGCCTGCTACCAGTTCCTGGCCGACGAATACGGCATCCCCGGCGTGGTCACGGGCTTCGAGCCGGTCGACGTGCTGCAGGGCATCGCGATGCTCATGCGCCAGCTGCACGAAGGGCGCGCCGACATCGAAATCGCCTACACGCGCGGCGTGCGCCCCGAAGGCAACCCGGTTGCCCTGGCGGCGATCGACGAGGTCTTCGAAACGGTCACGGCCACCTGGCGCGGGTTGGGTCCCATCCCGGGCAGCGGCTACCATATCCGCGAGGCCTACCGCGACTTCGATGCGGTCGAGCGCTTCCATCCGCAGGTCGAGCCCACCGTCGAGCACAAGGGCTGCCGCTGCGGCGACGTGCTGCGCGGCGCCATGGCCCCCGACCAGTGCCCGCTCTTCAACAAGGTCTGCACGCCGGAAAACCCCATCGGTCCCTGCATGGTCTCAAGCGAAGGCAGTTGTGCCGCGTACTATCGATACTATCGATAGTACGACACCAAGATAACGGGGTGTGACAACGGGGGCGCGTGATATTGTCACGCCCAGGCGTGACAATATCACGCGCCCCCGTTGTCACACCCGCCTCGTTCTTTTATCCCTGCTCAACCGTGCAGAATGCGGAAACCGTGTGAATCTGACCTATTACTAATAGGATTCGTTTTCGTTTGTTTACCCTAAGGTGTGCCTACTTGAAGAATAAAGTTCGGTACGGTATACAGAAGGTTGCAAGCCGGCAACTTGTGTGTGGACATGCCGCGAGTTGATGGGAAACCAACAGATAGCGGAACGATGGGCGAATACGGCGCCGTGGTGAGGCACTTCCCGTAAGGAACTCTGGAGAGGGCCCTTCACGAGCGCTTGCCCCACTGCCGGATTGCGCGATGCAGACGATCGCCGGCCCCGCAAGCCGGCGCCAACACCAAGCGACGATGGGACGCTCCCTGCGATGCCAGTCCCATGCTGCCTGCGTGCAGGGGATTCGGAGGACGTGGCATGGACGTAACGCACGAACACCGCATCGGCGGCGCATTGGTCCTCGCGCTTGTCCCTCTGCTCGTCTGCCTATTTTGCCTGCAAGTGTTGCCGGCTTCCGCCGACGAGCTTTCCGCGTCGAACGCCGTAACCGAGGAGGCCGCGACCGCATCGACGTCGAGCTGCGCTTCGATCGCAGGCGATTCCGCATCATCTTCGTCCTCTTCCGCCGATGAAAGCGCGTCGAGCAGCGCCTCGTCGTCGGCGAGCTCGAGCGCATCGTCCGCGTCGAGCACGGAGGATTCCTCCTCGAGCGCTTCGTCCACCGCGAACGAAGAAGTCGCGACCGCGGCGCTCATGGCCACGACGGCCAACGCGCCCTTGGCCGCCAACGTGGTGACAACTTCGGCTGACGCCGTTCAGATCCAATACGACCAGAAGACCGACATCCATTACGTGATTGATCCCGATAGCGTCAACGGTCGCATTATTCTTTACTGCATGAACAACGCCTCGCATTGGCCCCATACCACGCCGAGCATTCCGACGGTGCCTTCCTACATCGAAGGCTATCTCACGCCGGGCAAGTTCAGCTCCGAGGCCGACTACGAGGCCTGCATGAACAAGCTGCTCGCTATCCTCTATGCCGGCTACCCCTATAACGGCATGAACATGTACGAGGTCGTCGACACGGTTACTGGCATCACCGAAGACGAATTCAACGCGATGCTCACGGTGCCCGACGTCCTGCGCACCGATTTCCCCGACACCATCGGCAACGAGGTGTTCTCCTACGATGACTACACCACCAACAACACTGACCATCTCAATAGGCTTAACGAGTTCGTTCAGCAAGTGACCGAGATGAAAATCAAAGGCACGACGTCCGCTTCAGGCCTGACGGCAGACCAGATCCAGTCAACGCAGTTCTATCAGGCGGCCATGTGCATGGCGTGGTCGAGCTCGTACGGCACGACCCCGCTCGGCATGTACGACGCGCTCCATTCCGGCGAGTATTACGTTACCGAAGCCCAGGCCTACGAGGCCACCCAGTACGCCATTTGGGCCGTGCTCGGCGACTACGGCATCGAATACAATACGCTTTCCTCGACGAGCAGTGAAGTGACGAACAAGGCGCTCGCCGTGAAGCTGCTCAACTACGCGACGGCCGACCGGGTGCTGCGCAGCGAGCCCGATGCGTCCAACGTGAAGATTTCCGGCGACGTGCAGTTCGCCTACGACCCCAGCTCGGGTACGTGGAAGACGGCCGCCTTGAAAATCACCGAAGGCGCGAACTACAACGGCAGGTACACGCTCACGCTGCCCGATGGCGTGACGGCCCAGACGGCCAACGGTTCCAAAGTCACGTCCATCCCCGCGGGCACGAGCTTCTACCTCGTCTCGTCCACCAAGCCCACGTCGACCGACATGGAGGTCAAGGCCACCGACACGCTGACCTGGCTGCAGGAATACCGCCAGTACTCGCCCAACCCCGAGAACTACACCGCTTCCGACGGCAAGAACTTCCAGCACATGATCGGCGCCGTCATCAAGCAGAAGCCGGTGTCGGCAAAGCTCGCCCTGTCTCCCGCAAAGGACGGCAGCCTCAAGGCCTCCAAGACGATGACGGGCGAGGACTCCTCCTCCACGAGCTTCGAGTTCACGATCACGCTGAGCGACAAGACCGTCAACGGCACCTACGGTGGCATGACCTTCACCAACGGTGTGGCGACCGTCTCGCTTAAGTCGGGCGAGAACGCGACCGCCGAGCACCTGCCCGAGGGGACGACTTACACCGTGACCGAGACCAAGAACGACGACTACGCGTCGACCTCCCAAGGCGCCACGGGTAAGATCGCGGACGAGGCGACCGCCACGGCCGCCTTTACCAACACGCGCCTCTACAAGCTCACGCTTGGCAAGACCGTCTCGGGCCAGGCGGCGGACTCGTCTCAGGACTTCACCCTCGACGTCACGCTGAAGGACTCCTCCGGCAAGGCCCTCACGGGCACCTACTCCTACGCGGGCGGCACGGTCGCCGGCTCCGCCGCCACGGCGCACGCCGACGGGACGATCGCGCTCGACGCCGAGGGCAAGGGCTCGGTCACGCTGAAGCCCGGCCAGACGGTGACGATCAAAGGCCTGCCCTCCGGCGCCTCCTACGAGGTGGAGGAGGCTGCGAGCACCGCGACCGACAAACCGCTCTACGACGCGACCTACAACGGTAGCTCCACGGCGGCGACGGGCACGCTTTCCGCCGACGCTACGGTCACCGTGAACAACGCCGTGCAGGAGGGCAAGCTCTCCGTGACCAAGCACGTGAAGGGCGAAGTGAACTCCAAGCAGGCCTTCACCTTCACGGTGAAGCTGGGCGGCGCGGGCGCGAACCTTTCGGGCCAATACGGCGACATGCTCTTCGATAAAGGCCAGGCCACCTTTACGCTGAAGGACGGCGAAACCAAGACCGCGAGCGCGCTGCCTGCTGGCGCCACCTATGAAGTGGTCGAGGAATCGAACGATAAGTACACCACCGCGTCCGAAAATGCCACGGGCACAATCACCAAGGGAGACACCGCAGCGGTGAGCTTCACCAACACGCGCGGCACGACGTCGCTGCCCCTTTCCGGCCAGGAGGGCATAGGCGCCCTGTTCCTGGCGGGCGCCGCCTTGCTGGCGATCGCAGCGGTGCGCATCCATCGGCGCCGAGCGCGCCTTGCAACGAAAGGGGGCGATGCCGATGAGCGCTAACGCTACTTTGCGCAAGACCCTGCTCGCCGCACTCGTCTGCGCCTTCGCCCTCGTCTTGGCAGCCTTCTGCCTGCCGGCCGCGGCCCAGGCGGAGGACGGCACGTCCACGGCCACCGGTCAGCTCACGGTGAACGCATCAGACGGGGCGGCCGCGGACTTTGCGGCCTACCGGGTCTTCGCGGCCGACGTGTCCGACGGCATGGGGCACAAGATTGCCGCTAACATCGCCTGGGCTTCGGCCGGCGCCGAAACCGCGACCGTCGCGGCGATCAAGGAGGCCGACGGCTCCTTCGCGGGCGCGACGGCCCAGGACGCCGCCGACTGGTTCGCCGCTGCCGAAACCGAAGACACCTCGGCCTTCAACGTGGCCGTCACGGCCCTTGCCAAGAACCTGCTCGCTTCGAGCGCCGAACCTACGAATCTGACGGCCGGCACGACCGCCACCCTGGCCCAGGGCTACTGGCTCGTGGCAAGCGCCGATAGCGCGGTGGGCACCGATCAGGCGGGCACGGCGCCCGTCTTGGCCCTGGTGGGCGGTTCTGCCGCCACGGCAACCGCCAAGGCAGCCGCTCCCACGGTGGGCAAGCAGGTGCTGGAAGATGCCACGTCCGCCTGGCAGACGCAGGCCGACGCCACGGTGGGCGACAGCCTCTCCTGGCGCTTGGCGGCCACCCTGCCCGCGGGCATCACCGGCTACAGCTCCTACGGCATTACCTTCCACGACACGCTTTCCGCCGGCCTTGCCGAACCCAAGGACGTGCACGTCTACGTGGCCGCCCCGGCCACCGATGACGCGGCCGCCTTCTGGGCCAACGGGACCGAGCCCGGCGACGAATGGACCGAACTCGACGCGTCTTCCTTTACGACCGCCTATACGGCGACCGGCGACGGCGCCACCTTCGACGTGACTATCGACGACCTCATCTCTGCGATGAAGGACGCCGGCTTCGACTTCGCCGGCGGCGCCCGCATCGCCGTGGTCTACGACGCCCCGCTCACCGCGAGCGCCGCGCAGGGGTCGACCGAAGGCAACCCCAACGAAGTCACGCTGCGCTACCCGAAATCGCCCTATAGCGACGCCTTCGCGGAAACCCAGCCCCAGTCGGCGATCGCCTATACGTGGGCCCTGCAGATTACCAAGCGCGACGACGCCACCGACGCCCCGCTGGCCGGCGCCGTTCTGCGCGTGACCGACGACCAGGGCCGCCACCTTTCGCAGGACGGCACCTGGACCGCCGACGACGCCACGGTGACCGCCGATGCCAACGGCCAAGTTACGGCTGCGGGCGTGGATTCCGGAACCTACACGGTCGAAGAGGTGCAGGCACCCGTTGGCTACGCGCTCGCAAGCGGCGCCTCCACGGTCACCTTGTCCGTCGATCTCGATCCCAGCCACATCGTGCACGCGCAGATCCAGACCGACGTGAAAGCCGCCGCCCCGCTGCGCGCCGATTCCTTCGATGCCGCCGCGGGCCAGGCCAACGTGTCGCTGCTCGACAGCGCAACCGCAACTTCGCAGGGCGGCGGCATCGCCTCCCTTCTGCCGAAAACCGGCGATCGGTTCTACGGAATCCTGGTCGCACTGGCCGCTCTTGCAGGAGCGATAGTCCTGCTCTCGAAACGACGAGGGAAGGGGGCGTCTCGTAGTTGACGTTCGGACACGCGCCGAACGTGGCGCACGAGCACGGGCCGGCGCATTCGCGCCGCGCCTAGACATTCGGTAATAGACGATTGCGCGCACGCGCATCGGAAGGAAACAAGGAGACCACATGGAAGTACGGAACCACTTCACGCACCTCGCGCTCGCGGGCGGCTTGGCCGCGGCGCTCGCCCTGGGAGGGATGGCGGCGGCCGTCCCGCAGTCGTACGCCGATGATTCGACAGGCGGCGCAACGTCGAGCGTTACCGCGGACGCCACTGCAGCCACGGGCAGTATCACGATCAATACGAACAAGAACCTTTCGGCGGACGACACGACGCTTTCCGGCTATCGGATTTTCAAGGCCGACGTGGCCGACAAGACGGTCGGTACGGTGACGACTAAAGCGGTTTCCAACATCGAGTGGGCAAGCGATGCCGTTCAGACCGCTGTTGTGACTTCGATCAAGGCCGTCGATAGCAGCTATACGGACACGACCGCCCAAGGGGCTGCTACGTGGCTGAGCGCGCATGCATCGGGCTCCGGCTCGTCGACGGTAGTGGATGCGACGGACGCCTTCGGCAAGATTGCAAGCGCCCTTCGTGCTTCTGGCGTGACGGCAACGACGGTAACCCCCGGCACGGCCGCCACGCTCGACGCGGGCTACTGGCTGTTCGTGACCAACGAAACGACGACAAACAACGTGATTAATCAGGTGGGCACGGCCCCGATTTACGCGGTAGTAGGCGGAAGCGCAGTTACGGTCAACCAAAAGTCGAACCTGCCTACGGTGAGCAAGTTCATCAAGAACGACGCCACGGGTTCGAGTTGGGGCAAGTACGCCGATTCCGAAATCGGTCAGAGCATTGACTACAAGCTTACCGGCACGATTGCCGATGCCTGTGCGAGCTACAGCACATACTATTACTCCTTCTACGACACGTTCGACTCGGGCATCACGCTCGATACGGACTCGGTGACGGTGAAGGTGCAGACGCCTGCGAGCGGCGATACGGCTCAGACGGAAACCACGGTTGCTGCAACGAGCTACACCAAAACCTATGAGAACAATGCGCTCACGGTGACCCTCGACGACCTGAAAACTATCAAGGACGAAAATGGAAACGCCATTACGGTGACGCCGGATTCGGTTGTGACCGTTTACTACACGGCCCATCTGAACGAGAAAGCCAAGGTTGCTTCCGCTCACAATGACAACCAAGTCGTTCTTACGTATTCCAACAACCCCGGCACCAACAGCAAGGGCAGCACGGAGCAGGATCAGGTGCGCGACTACACCTATCAGCTCATGCTCGTGAAGGTCGATGCCAGCAATTCAACCGCGCTTTCTGGTGCCAAGTTCACCATCCAGGCGACGGGTGCCGATGAAGGCGCAGGCACGAAGTACGTGCAGGCCGACGGCTCGCTGGGCGATACCGCCTACGAATTCACCACAGGAACCGACGGCGGCATGTATGTTTCCGGCCTCGATGCGGGTACCTACACCGTAGTGGAGACCCAGGCTCCTTCCGGCTACAACAAGGCGGCGAGCTTCACGTTCGAAATTCATCCGGTGTACGACACGACTACGGGCGATATCATCAACCTCGCCGTTTCGACGAGCAATGCAAACGTGGCGACGGCTGCGGTTCCCGAGAACAGCGGCGTCATTGCCCTTACCGTTAAAGACAATGCGGGGATGGCGCTGCCTCTTACCGGCCAGTCTGGCGTGGCCCTGCTCTGGGTCGCGGGCGGCGTGATGGTCGCTGCGGGCGCCACGCACCTGGTGCGCTCGCGCAAGAAGGACAAGGCGCAGCAGTAACCGCAGCGCGCGCGGAAAGCTGTGAGGGGGTCCCGCTTTGGCGGGCCCCCTGCCATTAGGAGGGCCATGCGAACGCACACGGACAAGGCGAAGACCGGCGCAAAGCGCCGCCTACCCCGATGGGTCGACCGGCTGATCACGGTCGTGCTCATCCTGGGCGGCATCGGTCTGCTCGTGTGGCCCTGGGTCGCCGACTTCTTCCAGGAAACGGGCGTGGGCAACACCATTTCCGAAGTGTCGTCGCGCATCGATTCCATGCCCGCCGACGAAAAGCAGTGGTACCTCGACCAGGCCCACGCCTATAACGACGAGCTGGCTGGCCTGACACCGTCGATCGACCCGTCGCAGATCGTGGGCTACGACGACCAGCTCACCTTCGACCGCGACCCCATGATGAGCTGGGTCGAAATTCCCTCGATCAACGTGAGCATGCCCATCTATCACGGCACGTCCGACGCCGCCCTCATGGCGGGCGTGGGGCATTTGGAAGGCACGAGCCTGCCGGTGGGCGGGGATTCGACCCACTGCGTGCTCACCGCGCATTCGGGCATGAGCAACCTGCGCATGTTCGACGACATCCGCCAGCTCGAGCCGGGCGATCTGGTCCTGCTGCACACGATGGGCGATATCTACGCCTATCGGGTCACCGGGTCGGACGTGGTGTGGCCCGACGAAGTGGATTCGCTTGCGATCGAGCCCGGGCGGGACCTGCTCACGCTCGTGACCTGCACGCCCTACGGCGTGAACGACCATCGCCTGCTCGTGCACTGCGAGCGCACCGACTACGACTCCGGCGAGGCCGCCGATGCGAGCTCGCTGGCCAACCGCCACTGGGGCGCCCGCGAATGGGCGCTGCTCATCGCCGCGCTTGCCGCCGCCGGCATCGCCGTCGACGTGATCATCCATCGCCGGCGGGCGTGACTGACAACGGGGGCGCGTGATGTTGTCACACGCGCGTGTGACAACATCACGCGCCCCCGTTGTCACACGCTCCACGTAACGAATCGGTCAAAAGTCCTTGGTGATATAGGGCCGGCGGCCCTGCGTGGAAGGTCGCGCACTGCCCGATGTGCTAGAGTAGCCTTCATTATGAGAACGCATGCACGCACATCCAGCTCGAAAGGCGGTCGAAGTACCGCTTCCTGCGACCCTGGGCCCGACGCCCAGCCCGACTCAGCTGCCCATGCGTTAGGTTTTCCGGCGGGCTCTTCCGCCTTCTTCACGTGTGCATATTTGCAGGGCGCCCGCTCTGCCGCCCGCGCGCCGCGCCAGCGACGTGCGCTTTCGTATGCCTGCGTGGCGCACCTAACCCCTTCCGCATGCGCCTCGTCCGAGCGCACGAGCGCGGAGCCTGCGTTTCTCGCTGTATCGTCGAAGCGTGCTTTAAGGAGCATAAACCTGTGTCAGTTGGCCTAAGCATCCTCATCACCATCATCCTCATCTTGGGTAACGGCTACTTTTCGGCGGCCGAGCTCGCCTTCGTGAGCATCCGCCCCGCGCGCATGGAATCCGAGCTCAAGGCCGGCAACAAGCGCGCCGAAATCGCGATGAAGATCGCCGACGACGCCGACGACATGCTCGCCACGGTGCAGGTCTACATCACCCTGCTCGGCTTCTTCGCCTCGGCTTCTGCGGCGACCACGCTGTCGGGCCCGTTTTCGCTCTGGATGGAGAGCCTGGGCATGCCCGAATCGATTTCGACCGGCGTGGCCACGGTGATCATCACCCTCATCGTGTCCTATGTGTCGATCGTGGTGGGCGAGCTCTTCCCCAAGCGCCTGGGCCTGGCCGACCCCGAGCGCGTGGCCATGTGGATGGCCCCGAGCTTCCGCAAAAGCCAGACGATCGCCCGCCCGCTCGTGGCCCTCACCGCCGCGTCAAGCGACGGCCTGGGCCGGCTCTTCCACGTGAAGTCGCCCGACGACCGCGGGGAAGTGTCGGAAGAAGAGATCAAGTACATGGTCGCCGACAACGACGAGCTCTTGCCCGACGAGAAGCGGATGATTCACGAGATCCTCGACATGAGCGAGTCGACGGCCCGCGACATCATGACCCCGCGTGCCGACATCATCTTCGTCGAAGACACCGACACGGTGCGCCAGGTGCTCGAGCGCATGCACGGCACCGGCTACTCGCGCATGCCCGTGTTCCACGAAGACTACGACCGCATCGTGGGCATCGTGCACTACAAGGATCTCATCCCGGTGGTGCTGGGCGACGAGGAGGACGCGCCCGTGGCCGACTACGTGTCGACGGCTCAGTTCGTGCCCGAAACCAAGGACATCTTCCCCCTGCTTTCCGAAATGCAGGCGAGCAGGCAGCAAATGGTGATCGTGGTCGACGAGTACGGCGGCACCGACGGCCTCATTTCGATCGAGGACATCGTGGAAGAGATCGTGGGCGAAATCGTCGACGAAACCGACCTGGAAGACAAGTTCGTCACGCGCCTTACCGACCGCGAATGGCTCGTGCAGGGCAGCATGCCGGTCGACGACGCGATCGATTTGGGCTGGCCTCTGGGCGAATCGGACAACTACGAAACCGTGGCCGGCTGGCTGATCGACATGGCCGACACGATTCCGCAGGTGGGGGATTCTTACGACTTCAGCGGCTACCGGTTCACCGTGCAGTCGATGCGCCGCCGCCGCATCCAGGTGATTCGCGTGGAGCGTTTGGACGACGACGATGCGCGCACTTCGGACGACGAGGGCGACGACCGCGACGATTAGCGCGCGGGGGCGGCGCGCGTACGGCGCGTAACGGTCGCGGAAACGGCGCGCGTACGCCGCATAACGGTCGCGGAAACGGCGCGCGTACGCCGCATAACGGTCGCGGAAACGGCGCGTCCGTGTCTCGCCCGCTTTCCCCTCGCATTCCCGCTCCCGGTCGGGATGCCAACAAGTAGGCAACAGTGGTCCGCAGCGCATGGCGTGCGCTGCGGACCCGATGGTTTAATATCGGCTGAAAGACAGCGTCGCCGGCCTCGCGGCGTGCTTCGCCGAAGCGCCCCGCGATGCTCGCAACGTCCCACCACAAGGTTCACTGCCGCCCGGCCGCCGGCCGCGCGGGGGAAGCGGGATCGTGCAACACCAAGCGTCGAAACGCAAGCTCAGCCGTACCTGCGACGGCCCCATCGCGGGCGTCGCCGGGGGCTTCGCGCGCTATTTCGGCATCGATCCTGCGATTATGCGGCTCGTTTTCGTCGCCCTTACCGTGCTCACGGGCGGGGCATTCGTGCTTGTCTACGTGGCCCTGTGGCTCGTGATGCCCAAAGACTGCGATCCCAACCGTCCGCTCGACGTCGACCCCAACTCGTTCGCGTCGCAGGTGGGCTGCGGCGTGTGCGGTAAAACGCCCGCCGAAACCAAGGAGCCCCCGCGCCGCAAGGTCGCCGTCCTGCTCGTGATGGGCGCCGTGCTCGTGGCCGCGGGCATGAGCCTGCTCTTCTCCCTGTGGGTGCCGGGCCTCGATGCGATGCCGTTCTGGCCCCTGCTCTTGGTGGTCTTCGGCGTGCTGCGCCTGGCGGTGCCCGGGCCCAAGGGCTATTCGGTCTATTCGGTGGTCGAAGGCATCGTCCTGCTCGTGTTGGGCGTGGTGCTCCTGCTTGCGGGCGTGGGCGTGATCTTGGTGAACGTCGACGAATGGATCTCGCACGAATGGCCCTTCCTGCTCGTGATGGCGGGCCTACTCTTGCAGGCGCGCGCCCTGCGCATGCCCGCTTTCGCGGTGGCGGCGTCTGCGGTGCTCGTCGTCTTCTGCGTGCTGGGCGCCACCCTCTACGGGGCGGCCGGCCCCCATGCCGACGACTGGATGCTCTTGCCCTACCGCGAGGTGCCGCTCAACGAGCCTTCGGGCTCCGACGTTGCGGTCGACTTTTTCGAGGACTGGTCGGTATGAAGCGCCTGAACGATTATCCGGCCCGCCAGCGCACGATGTTCTGGCTGGGCGCCGTGCTCGTGGGGATCGGCCTGCTCGGCGTGGTGGCGCGCTGGTTCACCGTCGACGTGTGGCGCGTGTTCGTGGGCGCGCTCGGCGTGTTCTTCAACGCCCTCTTCCCACTGGCGGTTATCGGACTGGGCGCCTATCTCATCTGGGCGTATTTCAACGGCGGCCTGAAATCGGCGCATGGCAACCGCACCGAAAGCCTGCATCGCAGCACGACCAACGCCCGCATTGCGGGCGTGTGCGGCGGCATCGCGGAATACTATGGCATCGATCCCACGATCGTGCGCGTGTGCGTGCTCCTGCTGTTCTTGGCGAGCCCGCCGCTCATGCTGCTCATCTACCTGCTGCTGGCGCTCGTCATTCCGCGCGGGTAGCGTGACGGCGGGTGACAACGGGGGCGCGTGATGTTGTCGCACGGGCGTGTGACAACATCACGCGCCCCCGTTGTCACCCGCGAGGCGTATACTTCCCTGCATATGCGACTAAGACGAAGGAGCGGCGTTGGCCAACATCATCGTGGTCGGATGCGGGCGCGTGGGCTCGCAGCTGGCCAATATGCTTTCCGAAAACGGCAGCAACGTGTGCGTGATCGACCGCAATGCCGACGCGTTTTCCAACCTCGGCGGGTCGTTCAACGGATCGGTGCTGCAGGGCGTCGGTTTCGACGAGGACACGCTGTTGCGCGCCGGCGTCGAGGAATGCGACTGCGTGGCGGCGGTCACCCAGTCCGACAACACCAACCTCATGACCGCCGAGGTCTCGAGCCGCCTCTTTCACGTGCCCCATGTGATCACTCGCCTCTACAACCAGGGCCACGAACGCGCCTACGAACAGCTCGGTCTCGACTACGTGTGCGGCACGGCGCTCGTGGCGGAGGAAATCTTTTCCAAAATCAGCTACGGCCACGGCTTCCACGTCGACAGCTTCGGCGAATTCGAGCTGCTGCGCTTCTCGCTCAACCTGAAGGGCAACAAGCTGAAAAGCATCAAGGTCTCGCAGATCGAGCGTAGCCACGACGTGCGCATCGTGGCCTTCGAGCGCGCCGACGGGCGGTCGTCGTCGATTCCGTCGGGCGATTCGGTGCTGCACCACGGCGATTCGGTGCTCGCGTGCGTGCGCCATTCGCTCATCCCGGCCTTCAGCCGTTGGATTCAAGGTTAGGAGCGCGGCATGTACATCGTGATCAACGGCGGCGGCAAGGTCGGCGAGTATCTGGCGCAGGTCATGCTCGCCGACGGCAACGAAGTGGCCGTCATCGAAGAGGACCAGGAAGCGGCCGACCGCCTGTCGAGCGTGCTCACGGGGCGCTATCTGGTCATTTGGGGCGACGGCTGCATGTCGCGCTACCAGGAAGACGCCGACATCCGCCGGGCCGACGTGTTCGTGTCGACCACCGGCAAGGACGACGCCAACCTCGTGTCGTGCGAAATCGCCACGCGCGTGTTCAACGTGCCGCGCGTGATCGCCCGCGTGAACAGCCCGAAAAACCAGCGGATCTTCCGCGAATGCGGCATCGAATGCGTCTCGTCGACCACGCTGATCGCCACCATCATCGAAGAGGACGCCGTGCTCGGCGGCATCAGCGTCCTGTCGAGCCTGTCGCACGGCAACGTCGCCCTGAACCAGGTGAGCGTGCCGCGCTTCCGCCATCACAACCCCGAAGAGGGCGTGCTCGCCTACAACGTGCCCCTGCCCGACGGCTGCCTGATCGTGGCCGTGTCGCGCGACGACAACAACGACATGGAAGTGGTGGGCAGCGACACCTACCTGCATCCGGGCGACGTGGTGGTCATCGCAAGCGACAAGGAGCTCAAGCAGGCGGCCGTGCAGGTTCTGCGTTCCCTCTAGTGGCAACGGTGACAACGGGGGCGCGTGATGTTGTCACACGGGCATGTGACAACATCACGCGCCCCCGTTGTCACACATTCGGCCGCTCGCGCGCGGGCGGCGCGGTACAATCGTCCCAACGGCGGCGCAGGCCGCCCGGCACACCGACAGCAGGGCGGCGCAGTCCGCATGGGAAGGACGTCTATGATTCCTCGCTATACCCGACCCGAAATGGGCAAGATCTGGTCGAACGAAAACAAGTTCAACATCTGGAAGGAAATCGAGATCCTCGCGTGCGAGGCTCAAGCCGAACTGGGCGCGTCGGGCATCACTAAAGAGGAAGCGCAGTGGATCCGCGACCACGCCGACTTCACCGTCGAGCGCATCGACGAAATCGAGGCCGTCACCAACCATGACGTGATCGCCTTCCTCACCAACATGGCCGAATACATCGACGCCGACGTGCCCGAAGGCGAAGAGAAGCCCTCCCGTTGGGTGCACTACGGCATGACGAGCAGCGACCTGGGCGACACGGCTCTGTCCTACCAGATCACGCAGGCGCTCGACATCATCATCGACGACGTGAAGAAAATCGGCGAAGTCTGCAAGCGCCGCGCCTTCGAATTCCAGAACACCCTCTGCGTGGGCCGCACCCACGGCATCCACGCCGAGCCCATGACCTTCGGCATGAAGTTCGGCAGCTGGGCTTGGTCGATGAAGCGCGACCTCGACCGCCTGCAGCAGGCGCGCGACGTGGCCGCCACCGGCGCGATCAGCGGCGCGGTGGGCACCTATTCGAGCATCGACCCCTTCATTGAGAAATACGTCTGCGAGCACCTGGGCCTCACGCCCGACCCGCTGTCGACGCAGGTCCTCGCGCGCGACCGCCACGCGCAGGTCATGTCCACGCTCGCCGTGGTCGCCGCCAGCTTCGAATCGGTGGCCCTGCAGGTGCGCCTGCTCCAGCAGTCCGACGTGATCGAAGCCGAAGAGCCGTTCAAGAAGGGACAGAAGGGCTCGTCGGCCATGCCGCACAAGCGCAACCCCATCACGGCCGAGCGCGTCTGCGGCCTCGCCCGCACGATCAAGGCGAACGCCCAGGTGGGCTTCGACGACGTGGCCCTGTTCTACGAACGCGACATCTCGCATTCCGGCGCCGAGCGCACGGCCCTGGCCGACAGCTTCATCGCGCTCGACTACATCGCCGAAAAGCTGCGCTGGATCCTCGACGGCCTGCAGACCTATCCGGAAGCCATGAAGGCCAACATGTACAAGACGCGCGGGCTTATCTTCTCGAGCAAGGTGCTGCTGGCGCTCGTGCAGACCGGCATCACGCGCGAGGACGCCTACGTGATCGTGCAGCGCAATGCGATGGCCACCTGGCACGACGTGCAGCAGGCCAAGCCCGGCCCCAGCTACCGCGAGCGCCTCGAGGCCGACCCCGAATGCACGCTCTCCAAGGAAACCCTCGACGAGATCTTCGACCCCTGGGATTTCCTCACCCGCAAGGACGTCGTCTTCGACCGCCTGCAAGAGCTGGAATTCTAGCGCGCGTGAGTCAAAGGGGTCACATCTCTTTGACTCGTTTTCGGGGCGCGCACAACGAAAGGATCTCACGTACATGTCACAACACGAGCAGGGTCGCACGAATCCCTTCCAGCACGGTGCATGGCACCTGCCGGGGGCGAGCGTCTACCAGGTCGGCGGCGCGGCGGGCGGCGAATGCTTCGCCGTGCTGCCCGAGCGCGGCGGCGGCTTTTTGGTCGACGCCGGCTACGCCTGGGACGCGGCCGATACTTTCGCCCGCCTTTCGAACGTGTGCGACCCCGCTCGCATCGAGTGGATCCTGCTCACGCATTCCCACTACGACCACTGCGCCGGCGCGGCCTACCTGCACGAACGCATGCCTCAGGCCAAACTTGCCTGCGCGCCCTACGCGGCGCACGTGTTTAAGCGCCCGGGCGCTCTGCGCACGATGAACAAGCTCAACGCCAACGAAGCCGAAAACCAGGGTCGCACCGACTTCCCCCACGTGCCCGAGCATATGCCCGTCGACGTGCTCATCGACGAAGGCGACACGGTGGCTTCGGGCGGCATGACGCTTTCGGTGATGGCGGCGCCCGGCCACACCAAGGACTGCCTGGCCTTTTGGGATGCGGAAAGCCGCCTACTCGTGACCTGCGAGACTTCCTGCGTCTACGGCGGCCCGCTGCCCACGGGCTTCGTCGATTTCAGCGGGCGCCCCGCGCCGGCCGACGTGCCTTTCCTGGCCGACACCTGCTTCTTGGTGGGGTGGCGGATGTCGCTCGACTACATCGAGCGCGCGATCGCGCTCGAACCCGAACACGTGCTCGTGCCCCACTACGGCATCATGGCGGGGGAGGAGGGCCGCGGATTCCTGCGCGCGGCCCGCTACTTCACCCAGTACGCGGCCGACCTGATCGTGCGCGCGCATGAAGAGGGCTGCTCCAACGAAGAGATTCAAGCCCGGTACAAGGACTTCTTCTATACCGACTACGTGAAGAGCATCCAGCCCGAAATGGCCTTTGATCTGAACGCGAGCTACACGGTGCCCTTGGTGATCAAGGAGCGCTGCGGCGCCTAGGGTTGGGCGCGGGCCGGTAGGACGCGGCGGCCCGCGGGGTCACGCGGTGATCGCGTCGGCGGGACGCGGCAGCAGTGCGGCGGCAATTGCGCCGCGCCAGCGCCGGCGCCCTCTGGGCACTCGCCGCTCACGCGGGGGCAGCGCCGGCATCCGCCGGCCACGCGGGGTCATGCGGCGATTGCGCAGCGTCGCCGCGCCGTGCCGAACGCCCCGGCTGGCAGAGATTGGCCGATGTGTAGCAAATTTTGAGCGTCGCTGGCAGAGATGTGCCGATGTGTAGCATCTCATCGGGCCGAACCGCGCAAATCGAATCCGTTGGCGGCACACCCTATTACAAAACCCCAGGTCAGAGATTCGCGTGCGAACCCGAGCCAAGAGACGTTGGCCATTGCATGCTACATAACGCTCAATCTCTACCAGGGGGCGGCGAATTTTACTGCATAACGCGCAATCTCTGCCACTTGCAGGGGCATGGTGGGGAACGGCGAGGTCGAACGTGCTGAAGGAGCGCGGTTCGAGCATGCGGACGGGGTGCGAGGACCGGGCTCGCTGGCAGGTGCGCGCGAAGTATGCCGCCATTTCGAGCGTGTCGGGCCCTTGAACGCATCGGCGGTTTCTCGGTCGCACCCCCCCCGTGCAGCGCCGGTTGCTCTGCCTGGTCATGCGCACGGTGCCGATCCAGCGCCACGCGCCAACCGTCCCACGCTGCCCGCCTCGGTCCCGCGCCGAGAGCTGGCTGAAAACGTGAGATATGCGGTCGTTTAGGGATGCGTGTGGCTGAAATCGTCAGATATGTGGTTGCCGCTTGTGCTCGATTTGGCTCGGATGACGAGAGATGCGGTTGGTTTCGGCCTTCAGCGGCCTCGAATCGCGCTTCCGCACACCGCATTTCTTGCGATTTCAGCCATCCGAAGTGAAAATCGACCGCATTTCTCTTGATATGGGCCAGGGATGAAATGGGCCACGGGTGGAAGAGGCCTCGAGCGGAATGGGCCAGGGCGGGATGAGCTACGAGTGGAATGCGTCTGAGTGGGATGAGCCTGGGGAATGGGTCTGAGATGGGTGAGTCTGGGGAATGGGTCTGAGATGGGTGAGTCTGGGGAATGATCTGTGGGTGGATATGGGCCGAGGCGGCAGCAGGGCATGGCTGAACGCCCGCGCCTATCGGGGCGGCGTCCGGGTCCGTTGTAAAGTCTGTGTACCCGCCTGTGTATTCATGGGGTACACAGGCCCCGAAAAACAAGAAAGGCCAGGAGCGACAAGCCCCTGACCTGCGGTTTCGAAGTGGTGGGCCGTGTGGGACTCGAACCCACGACCTTAGGATTAAAAGTCCTCTGCTCTACCAACTGAGCTAACGGCCCGACAAAGGCATCAAGTGCCATTGCGCAACGGCTATTGTATCGGTGCCTCAATCCAAGGTCAATGAAGGTTTTGTTCAGAACGCGTCCCGGCCCGCCCTCCGCGCTGCAGCAGAACTACAATCGCCCCCAAAAGCACTAGCGCGCGCTAGAGTGCCGAGCGGTTCGCCGGCGCACGGTTCGTTCGCAAGGGCGTGAGGCAATCGCGCTGTCGGCCTACAGCCCGCCCGCACCCGCACGCGCGCTCCAACAGGAAGGATGACCCATGCCCACTGGACGCAGACACGCAGGCGGCTACACGCTCACCAAGCCGGTCTATTTCATCGGCTTCATGGGCGCCGGCAAAACGAGCGTTTCCCAGTACCTGGCCCTCACCTTGGGCCTCGCCTCCCTCGACGCCGACGAGTACCTCGAGCTGCTCGAAGACCGCGTGATCGCCGACATCTTCGCCGAAGACGGGGAAGACGCCTTCCGCGACCTCGAAACCCGCTACCTCCAGGAAATCTCGGAACGCTCGCCCCGCCTCATCGGCTGCGGCGGCGGCGTGATCAAGCGCCCCGAGAACACCCGCATCATGAAGGAGCACGGCTACGTGGTTTACCTGGGCGTCACTGCCGACGAAGCCGCGGCCCGCATCCCCAACACCGATTCGCGCCCCCTCTTCAAAAACCTCGACGTCGCGCGCAAGACCGTCGCCGAACGCGAGCCCCTCTACGAAGCCGCTGCCGACGCCTACGTGTCCACCACGGGCCGCACGGTCCCCGAAATCGCCGATGACGTTCGCGACCTCCTTCTCGAAAATGGAGTTTTGGTCAAGGAATCCTAACCTCGCCCGCCCATAGCGAAAGGCGTTAAAATACGCAACTGGAGCAATTCGAGCGACACGGATGCACACGCTTCCGCGCCGCTCGTTTTTTCGGAGTGCAGATGTTCGCACGGGCAACGCTTCTACCCCGTATTCTGCCGCATAGTGCTAGGCGCCGTTCGACCGCCTGTTCGCCCGTAGTCTCGGGCGAAAGTGGGCTCTTTGGGCCCTTTCTCTATGTTTGGCAGAAGTCGCATCGGCGCCGAGTAACTGCTGTTTCGCTTAACGGAGGAACCTTTTGAGCAAGCAAGATGTCATCGAGCTCGAGGGCAAGGTCATTGAAGCCCTGCCGAACGCCATGTTTCGCGTGGAACTCGAAAACGGCCACGAGATTCTGGCTCACATTTCCGGCAAGATGCGCATGCACTACATCAAGATCCTGCCGGGCGACCGCGTAACGGTCGAGCTTTCCGTGTACGACCTCGAACGCGGCCGTATCACGTACCGCTTCAAGTAGGCAGCAATTCCGCGCAAGCCGCTGCGCGCCTGTTGGAAAGCAATCACCTGCGGCTGGGTGTGCATATAGGCTAACCACACATACCGAAAGGAAGATTGATATGAAGGTACGTCCTTCGGTCAAGAAAATGTGCGACAAGTGCAAGATCATCCGACGCCACGGCAAGATTTACGTGATCTGCGAAAATCCGCGTCATAAGCAGCGTCAGGGCTAGAGAAAGAGGAAGAAAGAATATGGCACGTCTTGTTGGTGTCGACCTCCCTCGCGATAAGCGCATTGAAGTCGGCTTGACCTACATCTACGGCATTGGCGCTACCACCGCCAAGAAGATCCTCGCCGAAGCCGGCGTCGATCCCGACATCCGCGTTCGCGACATCTCCGAAGAAGATCTTTCCAAGATCCGCGACTACATCAACGAAAACCTCACGGTGGAAGGCGACCTCCATCGCGAAGTTAACCAGAACATCAAGCGCCTTATGGAAATCGGTTGCTACCGTGGCCTGCGTCATCGCAAGGGCCTGCCCGTTCGCGGTCAGCGCACCCACACGAACGCTCGTACCCGCAAGGGTCCGCGCAAGCAAATCGGCGGCAAGAAGAAGTAGGGGTAACCAGTGGCTCAGAAGAAAAACGTGCGCACCCGCATCAAGCGTTCCGAGCGTAAGAACGTCACGACCGGTGCCGCGCACATCAAGTCTACGTTCAACAACACCATCGTGAGCATCACCGACTCTCAGGGCAACGTGATCTCCTGGCAGTCCGCCGGCACCGTGGGTTTCAAGGGCTCCCGTAAGTCCACCCCGTTCGCCGCGCAGATGGCCGCCGAAGCCGCTGCCAAGACCGCCATGGAGCACGGCCTGAAGAAGGTCTCCGTGTTCGTCAAGGGTCCTGGCTCCGGTCGCGAAACCGCTATCCGCTCGCTGCAGGCTGCCGGCCTGGAGGTCTCGAGCATCCAGGATTGCACGCCCATTCCGCACAACGGTTGCCGTCCGGCCAAGCGTCGTCGCGTTTAACTGAAAGGATATTGAATTATGGCAGTGAACAGGACTCCGGTTCTGAAGCGTTGCAGGCAGCTCGGCATTGACCCTGTCGTCCTCGGTTATTCCGGCAAGGAATCCAAGCGCCAGCCGAACCGCCGCCGCAAGGAAAGCGAATACGGCATGCAGCTTCGCGAGAAGCAGAAGGCCAAGTTCATCTACGGCGTGCAGGAAAAGCAGTTCCGCGGCTACTTCCGCCGTGCCAAGAGCATGCCCGGCATCACCGGTGAAAACCTCATGGCTATCCTCGAATCCCGTCTGGACAGCATCGTCTTCCGTCTGGGCTTCGCCCGCACCCGCAAGGAAGCTCGCCAGACCGTCACGCACGGCCACACCACGGTGAACGGCAAGCGCGTCGACATCCCGTCCTACCGCGTGCGTCCCGGCGACCTGATCGCCGTGGCTCCGAAGGCCAAGGACCTGCTCGTCATCAAGAGCGCTCTCGTGAGCAACGAGCGCGTGCAGGTTCCCGCGTGGCTCGAAGTCGACATCGAGAAGCTGCAGGGCAGCGTGCTGTCTCTTCCGACCCGCGATCAGATCGACTTGGACATCAACGAACAGCTGATCGTCGAACTTTACTCCAAGTAGAACATCTCGCGGCTTTTTAGGAGGCTTACAACATATGACAGAGTTCATGAGGCCTACGATTACCACGGAAGAAATCAGCGATACCGCTTCTCGCTTTACCGTCGAGCCGCTCGAGCGCGGTTACGGCTACACGCTGGGCAACTCTCTGCGCCGCGTGCTGCTCAACTCGCTCGACGGCGCCGCCGCGACCGCCATTCAGATCGACGGCGTGCAGCACGAGTTCACCACGGCTGAAGGTGTCATCGAAGACATCACCGACATCGTCCTGAACGTGAAGGGCTTGGTCTTCAGCACGTTCATCGACGACGCCACCGAAGCCACCGCGCACGTGTCGGTCGAAGGCCCCTGCACGGTGACCGGCGCCGACCTGGAAGTTCCGACCGAGTTCACCCTGGTGAACCCCGAGCACGTGATCGCCACCGTCGCCGATGGCGGCCAGCTCGACATGACGATCCGCATCGGTGTGGGTCGCGGCTACGTCGTCGCCGACCGCAACAAGCGCACCGAGGACCCGATCGGCATCATCCACGTCGACTCGCTGTTCTCGCCCGTGCGCCGCTGCGCGATCAACGTGTCGAACACCCGTGTCGGCCAGAGCACCGACTACGACAAGCTCGAGCTCGAGGTTGAAACGAACGGCGCCATCACGCCCGTCGATGCGGTGTGCCAGGCGGCCAACATCATCAACCAGTACATGGGTGCGTTCCTCGCCCTGAACGAAACGGAAGAAGAGGAAGGCGAAGAAGCGCCGGCCTCGATTTTCGCTCCCGAAGGCGAAGAGACCAACGCCGAGCTCGACAAGCAGATCGAGGACCTCGACCTTTCGGTCCGTTCTTACAACTGCTTGAAGCGCGCGGGCATCCATTCGGTGCGCCAGCTGGTCGAGTACTCGGAAAACGATCTGCTCAACATCAGGAACTTCGGTGCGAAGTCCATTGAAGAAGTGAAAGACAAGCTCATTTCCATGGGCCTCAACTTGAAGCAATAGGAGATAACCAATGAGACACTACAAGAAAGGTCGTAAGCTCGGTACCGACGCCGCGCATACCAAGGCCATGAAGAAGAGCCTGGTCGCCGCGCTGTTCACCAACGACCGCATCAAGACGGTCGAGGCTCGCGCCAAGGAGATTCGCCCCGATGTCGATCGCATCATCACCTGGGCGAAGAAGGGCGACCTGCATTCCCGCCGTCTGGCTATCGCCAAGCTGGGCGATAAGGAACTCGTCCGCGAGATCTTCGAAAAGGTCGCGCAGGGCCAGTTTGCCGACCGTCAGGGCGGCTATACCCGCATCATGAAGCTCGGCAACCGCAAGGGCGACAACGCTCCCATCGTGATTATGGAGCTCGTCACCGAACCGGTGCAGAAGAAGGCCAAGAAGGAAGCCGCTCCCGCCAAGGAAGAAGCTCCCAAGGCTGAAGAAAAGGCCGAAGAGACCGTGGAAGAAGCTGCCGAAGGCGCTGCTGAAGAAGCCGCCGAAGCTGCCGACGACGCCAAGGTCGAAGAGGCTGCCGAAGCCGAAAAGAAGGCCGAATAGGCGCCAAGCGCGTGCGCTTGCATTTGAAAACGGAGGTCGTTTCTGCGGCCTCCGTTTTTTGTATCTAAGGGCGGAACCTGCGGCGCGGTGCGCGGCGGGCGAGGGGAAAGGAGCGCGGCGTGACGTTGAATGCTGCCGCATACGTGCCGGGCGAGACCCGCGTGCACCGCGCCGACCCGCGCGCCAAGGTGATCCTGCTCTTCGTGTACTCGCTCGCCCTGTTCTGGATCGACACCTGGGCGGGCATGGTGTTTTTTGCTGCTGCTGCGGGTGCGGTCTGGGCGGGTGCGCGCATTCCCGTGGGCCCGGCTGTACGCCAAACGGTGCCCGTGCAGATTCTGGTGGCTTTTACTATCGCAGCCAACGCGCTTGCGCCTGCGGGCTTCACGCTCGCGGGGCTCGACCGCGGCTGCTTTTTCGGCGCTCG
>Ga0214929_100156_pt1 | contig 26172 bp, 20 predicted proteins | sample Stichaenrichm17X_FD_168613 | JGI IMG/M metagenome (GOLD analysis project Ga0214929, IMG submission 168613) | Xylose enriched microbial communities from anaerobic bioreactor in Madison, Wisconsin, United States - 17X | ecosystem: Engineered > Bioreactor > Anaerobic > Unclassified | place: USA... | reverse complement strand
TGACCATCGCTCAGACCATACCGTCGCATTCACACTCTCCCCGTTCCAGAAACAGGAAGAAAACATCACAGATCAAACGGGAGTACAAGCTTCATAAGCCCCCCGTTTAACTGACGACACGCCCTAGCGGATCACGGGATTGGGCGCAGTATTATTCTGATACTGGCGATAAATTTGTAAGAATGACCAACCTTGCACGTGATGGAGTCAGAATTTCAGAAAACGACATGAAGTTCGTCTCCATTCCGCATGACTCCACTGATGGAAAACGCACAGCATTGAAGAATGGAGACATTCTCATTTCCATCACAGCGGAACTTGGAAAAATCGGTCTGGTTCCGAGCGGATTTGGAACAGCATTTATCAATCAGCATCTTGCTTTAGTTAGATTAAAGAATGCGGCTGCTTCCAGCACATTCGTCGCTTACGCCCTATCTTCGAAGAAGCTCAATCAAAAACTGAACTCTCTAAACGATGCAGGCGCAAAAGCAGGACTGAATCTTTCGACCATTCGTTCTTTTCCAATCATACTTCCTCCTCTCCCCGAACAGAAGAAGATCGCGGCGATCCTCTCGACGTGGGATCGTACGATTGAGGGGACGGAGAAGCTTCTGGCCAACAGCCAGCAGCAGAAAAAAGCCCTCATGCAGCAACTCCTCACAGGCAAAGAACGCCTGTCGGGGTTCACGGGGGAGTGGAGAATTTGCTCTCTTTCAGACGTCGCCACGGTACAAACAGCAACATCCAAAACTCAATATATCTGTGAAAATGGAGAGCGATTTATTGTCGATATGGGTTCGGTAAACAGATTAGGAAATCTCGTTTGCACGAAATCGACTCAGCATAATGCAGACCTTTTGCCAAAAGGTACGTTAGTCATGCCAAAAGACGATATCGGAGGCGGAAATATTATAGGCCGAACATCTTACATTGATCGAGACAATCTGTATGTGCTGGGCGACCATGTTTACGCTCTTCATATTGAAGATTGTGACAGTAAATTTCTTCATTTTATAATAAATTCATACCCAATAAATAAGAATTTACGTCGCAGGGCTAACGGTACAGCTCAGTTGGGCTTGGGAAAAAAAGATGTTCTTAGACAAAAAATAAAGATCCCATCTGAACTACCTGAACAGAAAGCCATCGCCGCTGTTCTGACCACAGCGGATGAAGAAATCGCAGCCCTTGAATCCGACCTTTTCCGCCTGCGTCAGGAAAAGAAAGCCCTGATGCAGCAGCTTCTGACTGGAAAAGCTTCGCGTGAAGGACGACTTAAAAACGTAAGCCCGCAGGATATTTGAAAACCATGCCTCCCGCCCCAAAATTTCAGGAAGAATACAGCGCCAAACTGCCAGCCCTGGCCCTGCTCAGCACCCTCGGCTGGCGGTTTCTACCCCCATCCGAAGCACTGGCCTTGCGGGGCGGCAAGCAGAGTGCGGTGGTGCTGGACACCCTCCTGCGGACGGAACTGAAAAAACGCCGCTTTACGTTTGAAGGACAGGACCACGCCCTGTCCGATCAGGCTATTGAGCGGCTTGTTTCTCACGTCACGCATCCGGACTTTGTCTCCGGCCTGCGTGACGCCAATGAAAAGATGACAACGCATCTGCTGTTCGGCATCGCCATCACCGAGTTCATCAACGGTCGCAAGGCTAACCCGACCATAGCGCTGATCGACTGGCAGAACCCGGCCAATAACAGCTTTACCTTTACCGAAGAATTCAGCGTCCTGCGCACGGATCTGACACAGACGCGCAGACCGGATATTGTGTGTTTCGTCAACGGCATTCCGCTGGCGGTGATCGAGGCCAAGCGCCCCGATGGCCAGCCGGGCAAAGGCCCGACGGTGGAGGCCGGAATTTCCCAGAGCATCCGCAATCAGAATAAGGATGAAATCCCCCAGCTTTTTGCCTACAGCCAGCTTCTGCTTTCCATCACCGGGCATGACGGGCGTTATGGCACCTGCGGCACTCCCAAAAAATTCTGGGCAAGCTGGAAGGAAGAGGACATTCCCGAAAGCCGGATGGAGGCACTCAAGAACACGCCGCTTTCTGGTTCCCAGAAAGACGCGTTGTTTGCGGAACGGAAACCGTCTGACCGGGTATGGTTCGAGGACTGGGCCTCCCGCCCCCTACATGTCACGGATCAGGACCGGCTGCTGATCGGCCTGCTCTCCCCCGAGCGTTTGCTGGACATGGCGCGGTTCTTCACGCTGGTCGACCGCAAGGCAGGCAAGATCGTCGCCCGTTATCAGCAGGTTTTTGGGATCAAGCGCCTATTGGAGCGCATTAAATCCCGCCGCGCCGATGGCGGGCGTGAGGGCGGTGTGGTCTGGCACACCACAGGGTCGGGCAAGTCCTTCACCATGGTGTTCCTCAGCCGTGCCCTCATTCTGGATGACGATCTCAAACAGTGCCGCATTCTGGTGGTGACAGACCGCAAAGATCTGGAACGCCAGTTGAGCACGACCTTCTCCACCGGCGGCGAACTGGCGGACAAGAAGGACAAGGAAGAGGCACTCGCCACTTCAGGCCGCCGTCTGGCGCAGCAGATCGGGCATGGGCAGGAGCGGATTATCTTCTCGCTCATCAACAAGTTTCACACCGCGACCACTTTGCCCGAGTGTCATAATGACAGCGCGGATATCATCGTGCTGGTGGATGAAGGGCATCGCAGTCAGGGCGGCGAAAACCATGCCCGCATGAAGCACGCTTTGCCCAATGCCGCCTTCATTGCCTTTACTGGCACCCCCCTGCTCAAGGGGAGTGAGACGACCAGCCGGTTCGGCAAGATCATTCACTCCTACACGATGCAGCAGGCCGTCTCGGACGGCACCGTGACGCCCCTGCTCTATGAAGAACGTAAACCCGATCTGGATGTGAATGATCGCGCCATTGATGCCTGGTTCGAACGCATCACTCAGGGGTTAACGGACGAGCAGGTCACGGACCTCAAGAAGCGCTTTGCCCGCGCCAATCAGGTCTACAAGGCGGACGACCGCATCCGGCTGATCGCCATGGATCTGGCCACGCATTTTGACAGCAATATCGACAGCGTCCTCAAGGGCATGCTGGCCTGTGACAGCAAGCTCTCCGCCATTCGCTACAAGCAGTATCTGGATGAAGTCGGTCTGTTCGAGAGCGCCATCGTCATGAGCCCGCCCGATACGCGCGAGGGCCATACGGAAGTGGATGAGCGCAGGCAGCCGGAAATTCAGGACTGGTGGAAGGACAATGTCGGCAGTCAGAACGAGGAAGACTACACACGCGGCGTTATTGAGCGCTTCGAGAAGGACCCGGACCTCAGGCTGATCATTGTAGTCGATAAACTACTGACCGGCTTTGATGAACCGCAGAATGCGGTGCTGTATATCGACAAGCCCCTGAAGCAGCACAATCTGTTGCAGGCCATTGCCCGCGTGAACCGCCTGCATGACCAGAAGAAGCACGGTCTGCTGATTGATTATCGGGGCATTCTGGCAGAACTGGACACCACACTGGCCCGGTATGACGAGCTGGCAGCCGAGAATGTCGGCGGATATGACCCGAAGGACATTGCCGGGCTCTATAGCCAGATGAGCACGGAATACCGCGAACTCCCTGCCCTGCACAAAGCGCTGTGGGCCATTTTTGAGGGCGTGAAGAACAGGAGTGACCTCCAGCAGCTTCGCGCCGTGCTGATGCCGCGCATGGTGGAGGAACTCGGCCAGATGGTGGACGTAAACCTCAAGCGCCGGGATGATTTCTATGAAGCGCTGACGAAGTTTGCCGCCTGCCTGAAAGTGGCTCTGCAATCTGTGGCGTTTTTTGAAGACACCAGCTTTACGGAAAAAGATCGCGCCACCTACAAGGAAACACTCAAGCAGATGACCAGTCTGCGCCAGATGGTCATGCAGGATACCGGTGAAACCGTGGACTTCGACCAGTATGCCGAACAGGTCAAAAAACTGCTGGACCGGCATGTGGCGGGTGTGAAGGTGCATGAGGCCCAGGGGCTCTATGCAGTGGGCAAGATGGGCCAGAAGCCTGAAGACAACGAGCCAGAAAACTGGAGCAAAGAGAAAACCCGCAACGAGACGGACCTGATCCGCACCCGTGTGACGAAGATGATCGACCACGAAATGCAGGATGATCCGTACGCGAAGGAAGCGTTCTCGGCCCTGCTGCGCAAGGTGATTGAGGAGGCCGAGAGCCTGTTCGACCATCCCCTCAAGCAGTTCATGCTGTTTCAGGAGTTTGAGGAACAGGTAGCGAAGCGCAAACTCAACAATATTCCGTCTATTTTTGACGGGCATCGCCATGCGCAGGCCTATTATGGTGTGTTTCTGAAGACTCTAGCGGCCATCTTCAACCATAAGCAGACGGAGGAGGAGAACCAGCGCTGGGTTGATCTGGCATTCGAGATCGACAGCATCGTGGACAAGGCCGTACGGGAGAACTCGCTCAGCCGCCCGGATATGGAAAAAGCCGTGCGCAAGGAACTGCTTCCCCTCCTGTTCAGCACGGGCCAGAAAGCAGGCTTTGGCGTGGACAAGGCGCAGGAGATCATTGAGCAGGTCATCCAGATCATGCGGGCTGGTCCTGCTGATACTCTACGGGGCTGAAATGGAAGAAAGCCTTTCTCGCATTCTGACCTATGGGGGTGAGCAGATCCGCGTGAACCTGATCCCCCGCCCCCACCCCAGCACGACATTGCGTATCAAGGTGCATCCTGACCTGACTGTGCAGGTGGTTATTCCCAAGGGCACAACAGAGGCTGATCTGGACAAGGCTCTACACCAGAAAACCCGCTGGATCTGGCAGAAGCTGCGGGACTTCCGGGCGGTGCAGGAACATGCCACGCCTCGCACGTATGTCAGCGGAGAAAGCCACTTCTATCTGGGGCGGCGGCATCTTCTGAAGGTGCATCATCAGCCGGATAAGCCTGAGACCGTGCGGATGCTGCGGGGGCGGCTGGAGGTGTCCGTGCAGGAACGTCACGCCCTGCGGATCCAAAAGATGCTGGAACTCTGGTATTTCGCGAAGGCTCAAGACGTGTTTCGGACACGTCTGGGCGCGCTTCTCCCAACAACGCTATGGGTGACAACGCCCCCCGCTCTGAAGCTTCAGGTGATGCAGACCCAGTGGGGCAACTGCTCACCGGGTGGGACCATCACGCTAAACCCGCATCTGGTCAAAGCCCCGCGTGATTGCATTGATTACGTCATCCTGCATGAACTGTGCCACCTCAAGGAGCACAATCATGGCCCTGCTTTCTGGGGACTCATGGAACGTGCCATGCCGGACTGGGAACGACATAAGGCTCAACTGGACGGGATGGCGGAAATGATGCTGCAAAAATAACTCTATTTGACCGCAATGGGGGGATAGTGTTGAAAAAGTCGCGCTTGCTTTGAGAGTGAAGCACTGATTCACTCTTCGCAGGAGGAACCTGCAAATGATGGGTGATCGAACGAAAATACAGGAGGCACTGTTCTACGAGTTCCGTCTTGAAGATCATGTGCCAGCTGGCCACCTTTTGCGTTCAATTGATCGCCTTGTTGATCTGGACGGCCTGCGTGAGCATCTTCGCCCATTTTACAGCGGCACGGGGCGGCCTTCGATCGATCCCGAACTGATCATCCGGATGTTAATCGTTGGCTACGTGATGGGTATTCGATCCGAGCGACGGTTATGTGAAGAAGTCCATCTTAACCTGGCCTACCGGTGGTTCTGTGGCCTTGGTCTCAACGGCCCTGTGCCTGATCATTCGACATTCTCGAAAAACCGGCACGGACGCTTCCGGGAGAGTGATCTGCTTCGCCAAATATTCGAAATGACCGTCCGGCAGTGCATCGCCAAGGGGCTGGTTGGCGGTGAAGGCTTTGCGGTCGATGCCAGCACGATCAAGGCCGACGCTAATCGGCAGCGCAGTGTTCCGAGCCCAGACAAGCTGCCAATCGAGGCAGCCCATCGTGCTGTGCGGGAGTATTTCTCGGTGCTGGACGATGCTGCATTTGGGTCTGCTACGCCCGTACAACCAAAATATATCTCTCCGGTCGATCCTGCGGCACGTTGGAACGCTGCAAGCGGTGGCCTAGCTTATTATGCCTACTGCACAAATTACCTCATCGACCTTAAATCGGCTGTCATCATGGATGTAGAAACCACGACAGCCATCCGGCAGGCCGAGGTTACGGCGCAACGCCGAATGATAGAGCGTACGCAGGAAACATTTGGAATATGGCCCGAAAGGCTTGCTGCGGATACAGCTTATGGATCCGCTGAAAATCTTGCGTGGCTGGTTCATGAGCGTGGCATAGAACCTCACATTCCGGTCTTCGACAAATCTGCCCGGCAGGACGGGACTTTCGAACGCCGAGATTTCACATATGACCACGTGCATGATCTTTACGTCTGTCCTGGTGGACAGGAACTGAAGCAGCAGTGGCGCAAGATTAACTCGGATCGACCAAACACCCCTCCCGACAACCTACTTCGATACCGTTCGTCGAAACTGGCGTGCGACGTATGCACTCTCAAACAAAAATGCTGCCCCAATCAGCCCAATCGTAAGGTTCTGCGCTCTGTTCATGAAGGTGCTCGTGATATGGCCCGCGACATTGCCTTAACCGACGCCTATATTGTTTCCAGACGAGAACGAAAGAAGGTCGAAATGCTGTTTGCTCACCTCAAGCGCATTTTGAAGATCGATCGGTTGAGGCTCAGAGGACCAAACGGCGCCCGTGATGAGTTCCATCTCGCCGCAGCTGCCCAAAATCTCCGCAAAATGGCGAAACTGATACCTCCCGGAGCGCCTGCCTTATCCACCTGAGGCAAGAAAGCCGCACGCATATCGAAGTGGTTTGGCAACACCTTCACTCTTCACCATGAGTTTTTCAACACTATCGGGGGGGAGTTGTCTGTCCGCTCTCCGATACGACCACTCAAGACCGGACGTAATCTCACTGTCACCCTATGCCCGGGATTGGGACAGCGCCGACCTGTTCACAAATCAGTGATGCTTCTTGAAATTCTGCCCCGCCATCATTATCTTGCTAGAAGAGGCAGGCAGTTGTCTGCCAACGAAGCAGCCAAAACGTGTTGCTGGTCACTCCTGAAGGCTGATAGCGGAAAAAACCAGGAAAAGGGGCCACTCCAGAAATGGGGTGGCTCCTTTTTGTTGAGTCAAACTTAGCTCGCCCCCGCATAGGACTCGGCTTCTCTTATGAAAACGAGCTAACGGAGAGACGTGAAAGCAATTTTTCCAATCATGCTAGCTGGTTTCGATGCAAACGCAGTATAGCCAGGGCGCTTCACTCCACTTCTTGTTTTGTCGTAATAAACCGACAAAATACCTGAAAGTATATATTGGAATCCTTGATGCAACTCGTCATCGTCTAACTCGACATACATATACTTAGCGACCTTATTTGAGCTAGTGATCCGTGCGGGTGGACGCGCTTTAAACACATGCCAACCGGAAAGATCGCCTACAAAGCCAATCATATCGTCAAAAACACTCCCAGACCCGTAAAGAGTCTGAAGTTTTTCGAAAACATTTTCTTCCTTGGGCTTTTGCTTATCCGCAAGATCGGAAGCTGTTGCAACGAGGGCTAAGAACGGCCCGCGGCGGCGACATTCGGGACTGACTTCGTCACAACGACACGCCTGTGAAGCCTCCAACAACGCATTGCATTCAGCCTGGATCTCTGTATCCCGAAGCGTTTTTTTTACAGATAGAACCGCTATTACCCCTTCAGGCGGGACGATAACCGTATCCACCATGCGCTGGAAGACGGGATAGGTGCCGGAATCGTAAATGATGATGTCAAGCTGGGTCGTATGAAGGTCCTTCATCTTCGATCTTGAACGATTATTATCTCCCAACTTGACCGCAGGCCGAAGGATAAAACCGGTTAATACCTCAAGGTCTTTTGGAAGGTATTTTTGAAGATAGGAGCGGAGTAGCGTTTCTACGTAGCGACCGTCTTCGCCACGGTGCTCTGCGCCAGCGGTCTTCGAATTGGGAAGAAGAGTCTCAAATTGCCGATAGACGGCAAGGAGAGATTTGACCTCCTGATTCCAGAAAGCTTGTAGCCGTTTTCCGTCCATAGTTAGAGGTGGACCCCATTTTTCGGACAGGTGTCTAAGCTATAATCCGACCTGAAAGAGGACGGGTTTTATGGGTAAGGTTACGCGCAAGAGGTATGGGGCGGAGTTCAAATCACGGGTTGCCCTGGAGGCGATCCGTGGGGAGCTGACGCTGGCGGAACTGGCGTCGAAACATGGTGTGCATCAGACGATGATTGCCCAGTGGAAGCGCCAGGCAGTCGAGGGCATGGCGGCAACCTTTTCGGGGAAGGCGGTGTCTGAGCCCCCGGTCAGCCCTGCTGATGTGGAGAAACTACACGCGAAGATAGGCGAGCTTCTCGTGGAACGGGATTTTTTACGCGATGCCTCTGCTCGGTTGGGCGTGATCAGAGGCGGCAGATGATTGACCCGAAGCGAGCACGTCTGCCGATCATCCGGCAATGCACGCTGCTACAACTCAACTGATCGGGCGTGTACTATCGGCCTGTGCCACAGAACGAGGCCAATCTGGCGTTGATGCGGCTGATCGACGCCCAGTTCCTGGAAACGCCGTATTATGGCTCGCGGCAGATGACATGGCATCTGCGCCGTCTGGGACATGAAGTCGGTCGCAAGCGGGTCCGGCGGCTCATGGCGATTATGGGTCTGCGGGCGATCTACCAGAAGCCACGCACGAGTATGCCCCATCCAGAGCATCGGAAATATCCGTATCTGCTGCGGGATCTGGTCATCGACCGGCCCAACCAGGTCTGGTGTTCCGACATCACGTATATCCCCATGAAACGGGGATTTCTCTATCTCGTGGCGATCATGGACTGGTTCACGCGCAAGGTCCTGTCCTGGCGTCTGTCGAACACGATGGATGCGGAGTTCTGTATCGAGGCGCTCCGGGATGCGCTGATGCGCTACGGCACCCCGGAAATTTTCAATACTGACCAGGGCTCACAATTCACGACGCCCCGTTTTACCGGGCTCCTGGAAGAGCGTCAGATCCGCATCAGCATGGATGGACGTGGGCGCTGGCTGGATAACGTGTTCATCGAGCGTCTGTGGCGGTCGCTGAAATACGAATGCGTCTACCTGCACGCCTTTGAGACCGGATCAGAACTTCGAGTGGGGCTCACGAAATGGATCACCCACTATAACGGGCAGCGTCCGCACGCAGCACTGGCTGGACGTACGCCCGATGAGGCGTATCATGACGTGCCCACGCCCTCTGGTCCGGGGTTAACCCCGGACCAGAGGGCCAACAGCAAAGCCGTCAGAATGGCGGCATAACAACAACCGGGTATAGCTTATTCAAACCCAAAAACTGTCCGATCAGACGGGTCCACCTCTGTTCCATGCGGTGAAGCGTTAATTGAAAATGCGACGTGGAACCCCACGCAACATTGCAGAAAAGAATATTTTTTGATGATGCAGTATATAAAACAATCAATCTTTTTAACTTATATACTTGCGACCCAATTCGACAATAAGATTTTTACAGAATTATGTCCGCTTTCTGAAACACTACTCATAGCTTTGAATGCCCGACATGAGGCGAAAGCTGCCTTTCTGCTTGGCGTACGCCAACTCTCCCTCTCTGGTGAGAAGGAGAGCCGGTTCATCAGTCTACCCGTTTTAAACTTTCACCCAAAAGCGTTCTGTAGCTGACCGCCGTGGCTCCCATCCAGCCTCTTTGAGCTGAAGAGGTAACTCCTTTTCGGCGGCATCAGGGACGGCCTTCAGGATTTCGCCGATTGTCGTCCGGTTTCGCACCGCAAGATAGGTATCTAGCCCATCCACATGAATAAGATGGGCTAATTTCCTCTTCGGTGGCTGGCGGAGCCTTGTCGGTTGCTTGCCAATAGCGAATAACATCAATCATCCCAGCCGCGCTGGCTCTTTCTTCAAGCTTACTGGGATGATCTGGCTGAGGAACTGGGCCCAGAATATCGTTGATGACAGATAGCAACCCAGATTCATCTTGCTTTGCGAACGTAAGAAAATCTCCGACCTGGGTCGCTGCAGATGTGATGTGGTCTTTTATCTTCATGATCATGGCCTCACACTATTAGGAAGCATCCCATTCAGACTTTATCTTAAAGATTGCTAAAGTCTGAAACAGAAGCCTTAACCCGGTAGCGGCTTCCAGTTTTTACCTTGTTTTAACAAGGCCTTCTTAGTGCTGGACTGCTACCTCTAGACAGTAAACAGCCAGCTACCGTTTAAGTTGCACTGTATCTACCAAACACACGTTTTTGTGCTGCATCAGCAGCGTCCTCATATAAGCAACGCAAAAATGCTTTTTTTGCTTTTGTGAGAACGTTCCGCCTCCAATATATTCAGCTTGAAAGGATCGTTATTGCCGCCTTCGAGCCCACACATACCCAGCTATGGTGCTGGAGGTGGTTTCCTAACGGTTGAAAACGACACACCATACCAGTTTTTTCTTATATTTATTTGTTTTCCAAACATATCTTGCAGGGGATATAGAGTATGTCTTTGGGCCGCTCTCGTGCTTTTCGCTTGTTTTCTTGTCTGTCTCGCAGACAGCGCCTCTTTACTCTTTCCAGTCTTGCAAGTGCAGCCTCACTCTGCGCTTCAGTCTCTGCCGTGCAGGCGGCAACGCCGGTAAAATCTGCTCAGCCGCATCTCAGGCACGGCACAAAACCGGCCAGCACTGTTCCTGTGCGTCCCAAACGTCTCTCTGGCCCCATGCAAGCGCAAGGAGAGGAGGACATTCTTGTCGGTTCTCATCGTCAGGAACTCAATGGCGGCGGCGGCATGATGCGACGTGAAACAGCGCCTCATGCCGTTCAGACTGTTACAAAAGCTTATATCAATATGCGTAGCCCTACCTCTACTGCGCTAGATCTCGTTAAAAATCTTCCGAGTTTGAACATCATGGCCCCAGACAGTTCGGGGATGCAGGGTGGTCAAATCCAGTCTCGTGGACTGACAGATCTTGATATGGCGTTGATGGTTGATGGTGCTCCTGCTGCTGCTGCCAAATATGTGAATGATGACATTGATTCCGAAAACCTTGAAGAAGTCAGCGTGACCCCCGGAAGTGCTGCGCGAGATTTACCTGTAATGTCTGCGGCCGGGGGCGTCATGAACTTCCGCACCCATGTTCCATCCAACAAGTTTGGTGGCATGGTCGATTTTTCATATGGTACCAACAACCTGTCGCGCGAGTTCATTCGACTTGATTCAGGCGAAATTGGCCACTCTGGCGTGAAGAGCTTTTTCTCTTTTTCAAACACTCATGCTCGTAGCTGGATGGGTTCAGGTATCAATCAGCGTAAGCATATTGATTTTGGTTTGAGAAAAGACTGGGAGAATGGGTCCAATGCGCATCTTTTCCTATCATGGAACTCAGAAGATATCGTTAATGATAACTACCCTACTGAACAGCAGTTCCTGAATTATAAGCATAATGGCATTGGCTGGGGACGTTCTTCTCATCCCAATAATGTTAACTACTGGAAGAACAACAATGATCACTGGAATCAGGTTTTTTTAACTGCACCCATTCATATTGTTTTACCAAAAAAATTCACGTTTGATCTTCAGCCATATTTCAGCTTTGGCCAAGGATGGAACGCAGCACCAGGCGGCGTAGAGACAGATACCAGCGGTGCACAACGCAATATGACGTCCTATTTTAATGAACATGGGGCACGCCAAGTCGGGGCCACCGCAAAGCTTGGCTATGACATAGACCGTCATAACCATATTTCGCTTGGATACTGGTACGAAAACAACGTGACAGACCGTAACTATCCTTCAGGCTATACAAGAGAAGATGGAGCGGCACCGGGTCCGAGTAATGCAAATTACCTTATTTCAAAAGGAGACCGACAGACTGCTGGGTATGAAATCCATTCGTTGTTTATTCAAGATACAGCACACTATTTACATGACCGATTACAGATTAATGCCGGCTTCAAGTTTGTAATGGCAAATACATGGAACAAAGATTACTACGGAAGCCAAGGAAACAATCGCACGGCTCCCCTCCCCCAGTTGTCTATCAGCTATAATATAGATAATCAGAATCAGGTTTATATCAATGCCGAGGGTGATTACCGTCAACCAAGCACGAATGATCTAGGCTGGCTTTATACCAGTATGCCCATTCCTAAAAACCAATACTCTATTAAAGAAGAACTCGGGTATCGTTATCATAACAAATATCTGATGATTGATATGTCTTTCTTCAATTATAATGTGACTAACCGCATTGTAGATCAGTATTTAGGAATGAACAGTTTTCGTCCATTCTCTATTGGCAATCAAACCATGCGTGGTTTTGACTTTATGATTGCTGGGCGTGAAATTCACGGCTTTAGCCCCTACGCTTCAGTCGAATATCTTCATGCAACACAAGATAGCAACGTCTTTGACCCATATCAGCAAATTATGCTGCATTCCAAAGGGACGCAGGCTGTTATGGCTCCAAGAATTATTGCCAATTTTGGTCTGACTTACACCTATAAAGGGTTCTTTGCGAATGGTGCGGTTCATTATACCGGGCCACAGTCTGTAAGCGTCGCTAATGACCAACGCATTCCAGGTTATGTAACCAACTCTCTTTCTCTCGGGTATCATTTTAAGCCATTTGGGTTCCTCAAATCACCGACGTTCAAGCTTAATTTTACAAACCTAACAGGGTCTATTGTTCGCACAGGAGCTATGGGGGCTGTTTACAGTGCTAAAGATAGTAGCACAGTATATAGCGGCAGTTCTCCAGCATATACCGGCTATGGTAACTCATTCATGGTTGAGCCACGTTTTTCAATGACGGGAACGATTTCAACCTCATTCTAACGGAATTGGCATCTGTAAAATTTTCTATTTCTGAACACATAAAGGTCACTGACAGATTATTTGGCTGTTGGTGGCCTTTTCGGTTTTCGTTTCCAAGCGTATTTTGATGCTATCATTGGTCAATAAGGTTTTCTTATGCAGCCTGCTACTGAAAAGACACTCACAGAAGTTACACTGCTTTCTGATGCCTATGAACGCGCTCTTGCTGATAATAATCTAGAAGCTCTGGATTGTTTTTTTTACAATGGAGCGGAAACCGTCCGGTATGGTGTGGGTGAAAACCTCTATGGCGCGGATGAAATTGCGGCATTTCGCCGCGCCCGACGTGGTGGCTCTCCGCCACGGACGGTCATTAGGCGTGTGATTACCTTGTTGGGGAACAACGCTGCCGTGATTAGCTTGGAATTCAAACGCGACAATTCATCTCGGATAGGGCGTCAGCAGCAGACATGGTATCGCTCGTCCCAAGGGTGGAAGATTGTTGCAGCTCATGTCTCTCTCATGGCCGAACAATCCGAAGCTGTACAGCCAGCATCTTAACGGGGCGTCTACCAAGTTTCTTTATGCGGCATGAAGCAGCTTTTCTACAATTTCTGCAGCGACCAGTGCCGCGATAATTTCTGGGCGCTTATCTCGTATATTCCGGTCTCCGATGGGGCAGATAAATGATTTTATCTGCTCTTCAGTTAATCCAATTTCTCTAAAACTATTTTCAAAACGCCGTCTTTTGGTTTTAGAACCAATCAATCCTATATAGGCAAAATCATTTCGTTCCAGTGCTGCTGCGACAATCAGTGCATCAAGGGAGTGGTTGGGCGTTAACGCAAGTAAACCTGAACCTTGGGGAGCAAGTGTCAGTTGCCGTTCCCAGTCAGATGTAACGCGCATTTCCACCCCTGACGGAACAGTGCCAAACTCATCTTGCCGAGGATCAATCCATACCAGCTTCAACGGCAACGGTGCCAACGCATAAGCCAAGGCACGTCCCACATGCCCAGCACCAAATAGAAGCACTGTTTTACGGGACTCTTCGTCTCTGCAAAGTTGCTGCGTCAGTGTTTCAATCATAGGCAGATTTGATCGGGTAATTTTTATTTTTGCCCGCCCCCCACAACACTGATTTGTACCATTTCCAAGAACAAACTCATGAAACTCTACATCTTTATCAGAACGCAGCAGACCTCGTGCATACTGTAAACAGTCCCACTCCAGCGTTCCGCCCCCAACTGTGCCGGCCTGCCAGGTTTCCCCTACAAGCATGAAAGTGCCAGCCTCTCGCGGCGTGGATCCTCGCGTCTCTGTCAATTGAACACACGCAAAATCCGCGGAATGCGGTGTCCAGTCAGCTAAAACGGACGAAATAGAACGCACGGGCACATAGCTTCAGAAATTATGATCGGGCTTTTGAGCAGTTAATTTTTCGGCTGTGCGCAAAATACACTCTGGTGTTGCCGGTGCATCAAGCTTCGGGCAAATTTTATAATCTGCTATACTGGCTAGAGCATCTGAAATCGCCTGTAGCACGGCTACACCGTGCACAAAAGGCGGCTCCCCTACTGCTTTTGAACGAAAAATCGTTTCTTCTTTGTTTGGGCTTTGCTTTAGCAATTGTACGTTAAAAATCCGCGGGCGATCAGAGCAGGCAGGTATTTTGTAGGTACTCGGTGCGTGGGTTCGCAACTGTCCTTTATCGTCCCACACAAGTTCCTCCATTGTCAGCCAACCAGCACCCTGAACAAATCCCCCTTCAATCTGGCCAATATCAATCGCGGGATTAAGAGATTGACCCGCATCATGCAGGATATCCACACGCTCAATCCGTGTTTCACCAGTCAATAAATCAATCGCCACTTCCGCGCATGCTGCCCCATACGCAAAATAATAAAAAGGTCGACCTCGGCCCGTATTCGGATTCCATGAGATTTTAGGAGTTTTATAAAATCCATTTGCAGATAACGAGACACGATCAAAATAAGCTGCTTTGGTTAGTTCGGGAAAAGAGACCACCTTATCGCCGACATGTACTCCATCAGGCAGAAAACGAACTTGCTCTCTGGTTATATTCCAATGTTTGGCGGCAAACTCTTCAAGCCGGCCTTTAATTTTAGTAACGGCATCCAAAACCGCCATGCCATTCAAATCAGCACCACTTGATGCTGCAGTTGCGGATGTGTTTGGCACTTTTCCTGTAGTTGTTGCCGTAATTCTTACTCTGTCTTCAGCTAGGCCGAATTCACGCATGGCAATCTGCACCATTTTTGTATGGAGTCCTTGCCCCATTTCAGTGCCGCCATGATTCACCTGCACCGACCCATCAGTGTAAACATGCACCAGTGCGCCGGCCTGATTATAATGTGTTGCTGTAAAGGAAATACCGAACTTTACTGGTGTCAGAGCAATGCCACGCTTTATGTAAGGGCTATGTTTATTTCTTTCCCTCAAAGCGCTCCGACGCTGGCGATAGTCGCAACTCTCTGCCAGCTCAGTCATAATATCCGCAGCGATAGAGTCTTCAACTGTCATATGATAGGGGGTTATGTCCCGTGTGCCTGTACCATATGTATTGCGTATTCTGATATCTAATGGGTCCAAGCCCGTAGCAAACGCAATTTCTTCAATAACTCTTTCCGCGGCCACAATGCCCTGTGGCCCACCAAACCCGCGATAAGCTGTATTAGATTGCGTATTGGTTTTTAATGGTTCTGAACGGAACCTGACATCAGGATAAAAATAGGCGTTATCTGCATGAAACAATGCCCGATCAATGACTGGACCTGACAAGTCAGCAGACCAGCCACATCGGGCAGCAAGAACCATGTCAACCGCGAGAATATCGCCCTGATCAGTGAAGCCAACGTTATAATCAATCACAAAATCATGCCGTTTACCGGTCATGAGCATATCGTCATCACGATCAAGACGGATTTTGGCGGCGCGGCCGGTCAGGTTTGCGGCAAGTGCAGCCAAGCATGCTGGTGTATTTGCCTGCGTTTCCTTGCCGCCAAATCCACCGCCCATACGACGGACCTCCACTGTGACAAGATTGCTTGGCCTATCCAGAACATGCGCGACCATGTGTTGTGTTTCAGTGGGGTGCTGCGTTGAAGACCAGATACGCATCTCGCCTTCTTCACCCGGCTGTGCCAGGGCCGCCTGCCCTTCCAGATAAAAATGCTCCTGCCCACCAATTGTAATACGTCCGTTTAGTCGACGTGGAGCCTCCGCAAGACCTTTATCCACATCTCCCCGCTTCATTTCGAGCTGTCTCCAAACAAGTTCAGAACCGGCCGCGCGGGCTTGTGCAATATTGAGAACCGCAGGGAGGTCTTCGTATTCAATTTCCGCCAGCCGGGCAGCTTTTCGCGCTATACTTCTGTTTTCCGCAATCACAGCAAAAATAGGCTGACCGTAATAAAAAACCTCGTCTTCAGCCAGAAGGGGTTCATCATCCTTGCCGACAGGACTAACCTGATTATGTCCAGGAACGTCATGGTGCGTCAGAACTGCAATCACACCGGACATCGCTTTGACGGCATCCAGATTCAAAGAAATAATCCGTGCATGCGCTTTCGTGCTCAAACCCGGGACAACATGCACCAGTCCCTGCGGTTCAGGGAGGTCATCAATATATGTTGCTGAACCTGAAACATGCATTCTTGCACTTTCATGCTTCAGGCTTTTGGTCGCTCCGCCAGTCACTACAGGCAGGTGCGGCTGATCGTTTTCTGGTTTCTTTAAGCTTATGGACGTATCAGACATACGCTTTGTCTTTCCATCCAGCTAACCGCGTTTCAACAGTAGTTGGTGTTGCTGTTTCTGCAAAAAACCGGGTCAGTAGGTTGGCTGCAACCTGCCGTCGGTACCACTCACTGCTTCGCATGTCAGAAAGGGGCGTAAAATCAGTCTGAATGGCATCTCGTGCGTTTTCAAGCGTTGCTTCATTCCAAGGTTTTCCCAGAATAGCATTTTCAGTCGCATAAGCTCGTTTAGGCGTAGCAGCCATGCCCCCAAACGCAATACGAATATGGGTAACAATGCCGTCGCCATTGCACGTCATGGCAAAAACACCCAACAATGCTGAAATGTCCTGATCAAACCGCTTTGATATTTTATAAGCCCTATAAAGCAGATTTTTATCTGGTTTGGGAATAACCAGAGCCTCTATGAACTCTCCCGGTTGCCGATCCTGTTTTCCATAAGCAATGAAATAATCTTCAATAGGTAACGAGCGAGTTACCTGCCCTTTTCTAAGAACCAGAACAGCTTCCGCCGCAATAAAAAGAGGCGGCCCATCCCCAATCGGGGAACCATTGCCGATATTTCCACAAACAGTTCCGGCGTTCCGAACCTGTGTCGAGCCAATGCGACGAATGACTTCTCCTGCATCGGGTAGAATAGTAGCAATAGCTGAATGGGCGCGACTATAAGTTACCCCAGCGCCAATCCAAAGTTCATCATCCGTTTCATGCAGTGCTTTCAAGCTTTCGACTCTGCCAATACTGATGATATGAGGAAGTGAGTTTAACCGTTTCGTGGCCCACAGCCCTACATCGGTAGCTCCGGCCACCAAAGTTGAGTCTGAATTATCTTGGTAAATTGAAGCCAGCTCCTCAACAGTTGCAGGCAAACTTACTGTCCCTGTGGGCGCACTGATCTTGCAGGCACTACGAGGCAAAAACTTTTCAAGTCTATTTTTTATGGTCTGTTCTTTCTGATCAAAGTGATCAGATTTTGTTGCCAGTGCCTGCTTCATGGCTTTTACAATCGGTGCGTAGCCAGTGCAGCGACAAAGATTTCCTGCCAAAGCATCATTAATTGCCCCCTCATCCGTACTGGCTGAAGGGGACTTATAGTAGGCGACCATAGACATCACGAAGCCTGGCGTACAAAATCCGCATTGTGATCCGTGTTGATCGACCATGGCCTGCTGAACAGGGTGAAGGGCTCCTGTAGGATCGCGTAAATCTTCGACGGTGAAGATTTGAGCTCCATCCAGCATCCAAAGAAACTGGATACAGGCGTTTACGGCTTTCCATTCCAATTTATTGTCCTGCATACGGACAACCAAGATAGTACAAGCGCCGCAATCACCTTCATTGCATCCTTCTTTTGTGCCCGTCCGGTGACGTTCTTCTCGCAACCAATCCAAAACCGTTGTTTCAGGAGCAAAGCCAGAAACTTGGCAATACTGATCTCCCAGATAAAATTGGATATGATCACGCACTGACACTTTTCCCCTGAAAATTCATCCTAGATGAGCTTATTACGCCTGTAAGTAAGCGTTTAATCCCATTCAGCGTCTTGAGTATACGACTGATATAGCACCGTAGTCTCTTATAAAATCACCAAAAAATCGTTCTTTGTCCAACACAAAGAAACACACAGCGCGTTGCATTTTTGTCGACGGCAATCATAGAATACATCGACAGGCATCAGGAGCTTACAATCACATGCCAAATTCGGCCCGCGTATTCACGATGTCCCGTTTTGCTCACTATTTTGAAGTTGTGGCACAGACTGGCTCAATCCGTCAGGCGGCAGTGGTGCTCAATGTGTCACCTTCGGCGATAAACCGACAAATTTTAGCTATTGAAGGCAATTTGGATACTCTTTTGTTTCATCGTCACAATGCGGGCCTAAGCTTAACCAGCGCGGGTGAATTACTACTGGCAACGATCCGTGCGAATAAAAGAGATTTTGATGCTTTCCAGACACGGCTGGCAGCCCTTTCAGGTTTGCACGGCGGTCTCGTGTCAATGGCCGTGGTTGAGGCCATGAGCGACCGTTTTATTCCTGATGTGCTTGCTGATATGAGCACGCTTTATCCACGTGTAGAATTTTCCGTTCAGACGCAAAATTTTAAGGCTATTTGGCATACTGTCGCCCGAAATGAAGTTGATTTCGGTATCACTTTGTTAAGTGATGAAAAAACTCCCAGACGTGTCAAAGTAGCAGCAACACTTCATGCACCCATCGGGTTTGTTGTAAGACCAGATCACCCTATTGCACAGCGTCAAGAAATACGTTTGAGTCAGGCCGCTGGTAATCGCTTTATTTTTCCAGATGCTACGCTTGCCGTTGGTGCTGCAATCAAAGAGGGATTGCGAGCGCACCAATCTGATATCCAAGCCTCTTTTACCTGCAACCGTATCGTCAGCGTAAAAGCACTTGTACGTTCAGGCCTTGGCATAGCGTTACTAACGCAAGCTGATGTTATTGATGAAGAAAAATCCGGAGAACTTAGCTTTGTAAAAATAGCGCAAAGTGACATCAGGCCTCTTGGCTTTGCGCTCATCCATAATACTCAAAGGCAGCTCTCAGCAGCATCTCATTCAACTTTATCCTTAATTACCAAAAATTTTGAAACGCTTTCATTGTTAGGATAGAGTTTTTTCAAAATATAACGGTAAAACTCTGGCACATCTTAGCGTATAAAGTATGGCCAAGCTCACTCTTCTTTTATATTAAAAGACGTCAGATTATCATGCCCCGATATGTCACTGACTAGGCTGGGCTGCTTTGGCGATTTCTTTTCTGTTTCTGGCATGAAATGGTTAAAAACCAGATGTAAGGCCATGGCAGACACAGAGCCTAACGTAATACCACTGCCAAACACGATTTGAGCCCAGTGAGGAAAGTTGTCTGCAATGTGTGGTTGCGCCGTCGCCATCATGCCCAAACCAACACTTGTGCCGACAATAATCATGTTATTCTGATTATCGAAATCGACCTGCGTTAACGTCTGAATGCCAACAACAGCAACCGTCGCGAACATTGAGAGCGCAGCCCCACCTAAAACAGGCAACGGCACACAAGCCATAATAGCGGCCAGTTTGGGAATGCACCCCAACATAATCATAATAAGCGCTGCGGATGCCACCACCCATCTGCTTTTAATCTGGGTCAGTCTGACCAAACCAACATTTTCAGCAAAACAGGTGTAAGGAAAAGAGTTCAAAATACCGCCAATAGCTGTCGCAATACCATCTGCCCGAATTGCGCTTGCTATATCTTGTTCAGTGATCCTTTTTTTGACGATTGCCCCTGTTGCAAACACATCCCCAGTTGTTTCCAGCATAGAAATAATCATGACGATGATCATCGACAGTATAGGAACCAGCCGAAAACTTGGCATGCCAAAATAAAATGGTGTTGGGACCGTCAATAAAGGGGCAGCAGAAACGTCCTGAAACTGTGCGTCGCCTAAAATCCAGGCAATTAGCGTACCACACACCAATCCCAGAAGAATGGCGATTGTCCCGATGAACCCTTTACAGAATTTTTGGATGCCAAGAATACAGAATAATGTACCCAATCCATAGGCAACATTTCTCAGTTGCACAGGGTCTTGCATCGTATTACTGCCTCTACCGGCAACAATATCGTTTGCAGCAACCGGCAATAAAGCCAGTCCAATAATTAAAATAACTGACCCAGTAACAACTGGCGGAAAAAATCGAATTAATTTAGAAAAATGAGGTGCAAGAAAATATGAAAAAATACCTGCGACAATTACTGAGCCAAAAATTTGCTGCAAGCCACCAATACCACCACCGGCAGCCGTGCCAATCGCAATCATCGGCATGACAGCAACAAATGTTACTCCTTGCAGTAAGGGCAACCTGACACCTATTTTGCCAATTCCTACCGCCTGAAGCATGGAGGCAAGGCCGCAGGTAAAAAGGTCTGCTTCTATTAAATGTTCAAGCACGTCATGGGGTAAGCCTAACGCACTGGCCACTAAAATGGGAACAATAACTGCCGCAGCATAAAATGTCAGAACATGCTGAAACCCATAAACGCCCAACTGCCAAGTTGGCAATATTTCATCCACGGGATGAACATCTTGTTTCGCGGTTCTGACAGAATTCACCACGTTAGCTCCCTCGATAAGTCGAATAGCCGTAAGGGGCGGCCAAAAGTGGAACATGGGCATGAGCATTCGCGCTCAATCCAAAGACGATAGGAACAACATCTAGAAACGGTGGGTCAGACAGTGTCATCCCTTGGGAAAGGAAATAGTCAGCCACATCAAATTCAAGACGATAATTTCCCTTTTGCAGATCTAACTTCCGCAATTGCGGACACCGTCCATCTGCGTCTGTTTTTCCTGAAAACAAAACTGTAGCACCATGAAACAGGCGAAAGGCGATCCCGGCCGCAGGCTTGCCGATGACAGTATCTAAAACATGTGTGGACAAAGAACTCATAACTGCACCTTATCTTGCAATCGTAACGATGCAATAGCGTCAATTTGTGTAAGCGCTTCTGCCAGTTCTGCGTCTGGGCTGCTTTGCAGGCGTGTGGCCATTGCCTCAAGAATAACTGTCTTGGGCGATTTCCCGGCTTTGCGTACGCAAATCACAAATGGCATGCCGAATTTTTCTCGGTATGCTGTATTCAGTTTATGAAACTGCTCATATTCAGCTGGTGTAAGCCTATCTAACCCTGCTCCCCCTTGCTCGTGCTGGGATTCAGTGCTCAACGCCTGGTCAATTCCTGCACGATGACCCAATTCAGGATGAGCCTTTACAAGGGCTAATTGTGCCTCTTTATCAGCCTGCCTTACCACTTGGGCAAATGCCCCAAGCATTTGTGCTGTATCAGAAAACGGACGATACGCGCAGGCTTTCTCCGCGATCCATGGTGAGTGTTCGTAAATAGCACCAAATTCTGCAACAAAATCTTCGGTGCTTAAGCTATTTATATCGTCAAGGGTCATGCCGGATGAACTTTCAACCAATGCTGCGCAATTTCCAATCTGGTTGCCACCCATACGTTTTCCTGTTTGCGTAAGTAGTCAAGAAAACGCGCTACCGCCAAAGCCCGGGCGGGTTTCCCAGCTAAACGGCAGTGCAAACCGATTGACATCATGCGGCCCCCTTCACGGTAAAGCATGTCAAAGTTGTCGCGCATGTAATTAAAAAACTGTTCGCCGTCTGTAAAACCATTCAGAGCCGCAAACTTCATGTCATTTACGTCAAGCGTATACGGCACAATAAGCTGGGGTTTTCCATAGTGTCGGTCATAATACGGTAAATCATCTGCGTAAGAGTCGGCATCATAGACGAAGCCTCCTTCTTCCACGATCAGTCTTGCCGTGTTGGGGCTAGTACGCCCCTGATACCAGCCAAGAGGCCGCTGACCCGTCACTTCAGTATGAAGTGCAATAGCATCACGGATATGAGCCCGTTCAATATCTTCGGGAATGTCCTGATAATCTATCCACCGTAAACCATGAGAGGCAATTTCCCACTCACTCTGCTTCATGGCAGCAACAATTTCCGGGTTTAATGCAAGGGCATTCGCAACACCAAAAACTGTAGGCCGAAACCCTGCATCATCAAATAATCGATGTAAACGCCAGAAACCTGCCCGGCTCCCGTACTCATACAGACTTTCCATCTGCATGGACCGTGCGCCGATAATGGATCGTGTCCCCACCATTTCAGATAAGAATGCTTCTGACCCTTTATCACCGTGTAGAATACTGTTTTCTGCACCTTCTTCATAATTCACAACGAACTGCACAGCAATTCGCGCACCATTTGGCCATTTCGGGTCAGGTGGGGTTGAGCCGTAACCAACCATGTCACGCGGGTAAGAAGACATCACCACTTTCTCAGATTTCCGTCTTTGTCTGGTTTAGCAAGGCGGCTCAAGGCTAATAAGCTCATCCGTATTATAATCCAGCAAGCTTTGTAGTTGCTTGTCTCCGTCCTGCACAAACAGATCGCGCCCGATAGCTTGTGCTAAACGCTCCACCCCGAACCGCATTCCGCTGATAGAGGCACCGGAGAGCCCCATGCTTGGCATGGCTGCAAACGTGAAGTTGTGAATGGCAGCCATCATGGGGGCAAGATCATCATCTGCATTTCGTGGCAGGAATTGGAAATGCTTGCCTAAATATGGATGGCTGCCCAGTAGTGTATTTTCCTCACCTTCTGGGGCGGCGAATTTATCACGCCACAATTGCACTCTCTCCGCAATTTTGCGCATTTCTGGTCTTTTTGTCAGATCAATGACAAAACCTGTTCCAATAATCAGGAAGTCGAAAACCATTTCACCGTGCGGTGTTTCAACAACCACTTCGTCTCCCTGTTCTTTCACGGAGAGCCACGGTGTTCCCGGATGGAATGCAAAATTTGCGTGCTTGCGGCAGCGCCAAAATGTGTCCTGAGGCGGTGGCTGGTTCAGATCGTAGATTTTACGCATAAAGCGCCAGCGGGTCAGATCTGGAAGATCCGCAAAATAGCTCAAAAAACCCGCATTTTCCATCCATCTGTAAGGATTCACGGTTGGGATTTTTGCACGACGTAGGCAGAGATCAACGCTTGCGGCACCGTGCTCCAGTGCTGTCGCGGCATTGTCAAAGGCGGATGCACCAGCACCCAATACGCCAATGCGTTTGCCTCGTAGCTTTTCAAAATCGATCGTCTGGCACGTATGTGCATAACGTGAGCTGTTTACGGCTTGGGAAATGAAATCAGGGACATGCCACGCCCCTCCCCCTTCAATTCCTGTAGCCAATACAACCTTACGCGCCCATTGTTGTATAACAGAGCCATCACTTTGCTTAAAACTCAGACACAACAAGCCATCCTGCCAATCAATATCAACAAGTTTTCTGTCGTTGGTAACGGGCAAATCAAGAGTGTTTCTTATCCAGTCAAGGTAAGACTGCCAGTCTTGTCGGGATATTTTGTCGAGATTCTTCCACGCTTCCGTGCCATATCGGGCTTCATACCAGGACTGAGGTGTCAGGCTGGGAATGCCTAGATCTGGCCCAGTAACGTGCTTGGGGGTACGAAGGGTGAGCATCCGCGCAAAGGTGACCCACGGCCCCTCGCCACCTCGGTCAGCTTTCTCAAAAATACGTACATTCGAAATCCCGCGCCGGCGAAGACCAAAAGCCGTCGCCAAGCCTCCCTGCCCAGCCCCAATAATGGCGACATCCAGAACAGCGTCATCATTATGGCTGGCGGGTATGCACCAGTTTCCCGTTGCATAGCTAATCTTCGCAAGGTCGGCCTGCACCCGCTGCTTGAGTTCCGCCAAACCGGCATCCGAGGAAACGTGATTCATTTATTAAGCCCTAAAAGACACAAACCCTGATAAACGGGACAAACACCAAATATTTTTCTGACTGATCTATCTGGTCTTATCGTCACCTTCCGAGCCGCCATTTACACAGGTCTGTTACACAGAAGAATAATTTCATAAAGTGACTGTTCTTGTATATGATTTAAATCAGTCTAATTCGTTCGCAAAATGAGAGCGGTTGTCATGCCTGTTTTTTCGCGATTCCTTCGCTATTTCATGGCCGTTGCACAGCATGGCTCCATCAGAAAAGCATCTGACGAATTGCACATAGCGGCCTCAGCTATTGATAGACAAATCTTGCAGGGCGAAAAACAGCTTGGCACGCTTCTGTTTGAGCGCCTTCCAAGTGGACTAAGACTAACAACAGCAGGAGAGCTGCTTCTAACAGCCTGTCGCCGATGGACGCGTGATTTTTCTGCGCTCACAACCCAGATTGATAACCTTAAAGGTCTGCGGCAGGGCTCTGCTGATATTGTGATACCGGATGGCTTAACAAAAGGTTTCATCCCTTCCGTTCTGGGAAAGCTAAGGGAAAGCCACCCGGGTATTACCGTGAACATTCATGTACGCACCAGCAAGGATATGGGGGAAATGCTAATCAATGGTGATGCCGATTTTGCCCTGATGTTTAACCCTGGTCATATGCGTGAGCTCTTTGTTCGGGCGTATAAAGAAATTCCGCTCGGTTTCATCACGTTGCCGGATCATCCGGTTGCAGGGTTACAGGAAGCGCACTTCAGCATCTGTTCGGAATACCCGATGGTTGTTCCCGCGCCACCGCTTGCGTTATGGCGGCCGTTAGAGTTGCTTGAAGCTGAAACGGGCATCAAAATTCATCCTGTCGCACGCGCCGACGATATCCAAATGATCAAATCGCTCGTAAGCGAAGGGGCTGGTGTCGGTATTCTAAGCTATCTGGACGCATATGATGAAGTTCAGAAGAAGCAGCTCGCTTTCACGCCAATTCAGAATAAAAAATTATCACCTGTAACCCTTGCGTTGTGCGTTGATCGATCCCGCCAGCTTTCCATGGCAGCTCGGCTCATTATCTCTGAAATCGAACAGTTTTTTGTCGAAAAATTGTAATTTAATCTTAGCCACATCACCAAGCGGCTACTACACCGTCACTTCTAGGATCTGTCGCTCCTTCAAGAACACCATTGCCGTGCCTGACAATTGCGCCAGCGTGCCCCATCATGGACGTAAAGGGGGCAACGCGCTCAATAGCATGTCCGGCTGCACCAAGCTGTGCTATGACATTTGGCTGAAAACGGTCTTCGTATTTTAACGTGACACTTTCCTGCCCCCACGTGCGCCCCAAAAGCCAACGCGGAGCAGTAATCGCCTCCTGTAATCCCATACCGTAACGAGCATAACGGCTAAAAAGTGCAGCCTGTGTCTGGGGCTGCCCTTCACCGCCCATAGTGCCGTAAACCATGACGCGGCCATCTTTAAATCTTGCTGCTGCGGGGTTCAAAGTATGAAAGGGTTTGCGGCCGGGCCGCAGAACATTCCACCCTTCTTCTTTTAACTGGAAACTTGCCCCACGATTTTGCCAGACAATACCGGTCTGTGGCAGCACGACACCTGAGCCAAATTCAAAATAAGTACTCTGAATCATACTGACAGCGACACCATTGACATCAACGGCCCCCATCCAGACCGTATCCCCTGCCTGCGAAAGATAGGGCCAAGGTGCCGCTTTATGCCGATCAATGTTCTTCAGCATAATGGCCAGTTGCTGTTCATCATCAAGACAGTCTTGCGCTTCAACGCTCATTAAAGCCGGATCACCGACATGCGTGTCGCGAAAACGAAATGCCTGCTTTGTTGCTTCTACCAAGCCGTGAATATGTTCAAAACTGTCGCAATTTTCCGCTTGAAGCCTGTCAAACAACGCCAGAATGAGGAGTGATGCCACGCCTTGGGTGGGAGGGGCCATGTTGTAAAGTGTCGCGTCTTTTATTTTAACAGAAAGAGGAGGTCTGACTGCTGCTTCATGGTGCGCTAAATCGTGGAATGTTACAGGACTACCCGCCTGCGTCAGATCGGGAGTGTCTGAAATTCTGTGTATCTGACCTGGGCCATGGGTTTTCAGATACTCAAGCGGCGAAACGCTCGCCGAACATTATGGCGAACTGGTTGCGGGCCGTAAACCATTCCCGCACATTCCGTC
>Ga0214929_100144_pt1 | contig 28256 bp, 26 predicted proteins | sample Stichaenrichm17X_FD_168613 | JGI IMG/M metagenome (GOLD analysis project Ga0214929, IMG submission 168613) | Xylose enriched microbial communities from anaerobic bioreactor in Madison, Wisconsin, United States - 17X | ecosystem: Engineered > Bioreactor > Anaerobic > Unclassified | place: USA... | reverse complement strand
ATATCATACTCCTGCAGAAGCCCCTGGATGATGGCTCTTTTGCCATCTGTCATCTGAACGTGGTGTACTGGTTGCTTTTCTCTTCTTGCCATAATAATAGGCCCTCCATGAATTAAAATAATTGTATCATGAAAGACCCTATATGAAAACTTTTACAGACTTTTTTTCAAACTCTCGAATAAGTATCATACTCGTTTTCATAATAATCCAATCGGCAATCAGATTCCTATTTCTGGATTATCGTTCCAAAAACTTTTTCAGTATCACTGTAGAATCTATCTCTGGCTCCGTTGATCCATACTCTGTAGTCATTAAAACCGCTTTTGGATGAATCATAGTTTTGGAGCAGAAAACGGACTGCATCAATAATAGCTGGAACAGAATCCTCGTTGTCGTCGAACTTGTACTTATCAGGAATCGGGACGTCCTCTCGAAAAGCGGCCGCTCCTCTCCTGTCTGTGATTATACAGCATCCGTTGATTGCCGCCTCCCTTGGAAGCCTGTCCATTCCGGGATGATTGCCGAAATCTATATACACCTTGCTCTCCTGCATCGTATCCCGCACTTCATCATAAGTCATATCAATCAGCGAAACCCATGTGATATCAGGAGCATAATTCATCAAAAGTTTTGTGAATTCAATGCCCTTCTTCGGGTTGTATAATACCTGATCTTTTTTTTGCTTTTCGGTATTATCCTTTGCTTTTGATATATATGAATCGTTCAGATAATCGGATATATAGAATATTTTTTCCTCAGGAATACCCATTTCGTCGATACAGTATCTTCTGGCATATTCGGACTGGACAAAATGATAATCATAATACAGATTGATAAATTCGCTCAGCAGGTCTTTTCCAAACACCCCATTTTGCTCAAGAAAATTGTCTACGCTAAGCCACCACATGATTTTCTTTGAGTGTTTCAGCATCGGCATTTTATTGATAGTCATAATTTCAGGGAAAATAAAATAATTATCTGGAGCATCATCTGCCTTTAATGTATATGGATTTTCATAATGCAGATATTCATCACATATAGGCGATGAATACTTTTGTGTGTCATACGGCGGGAAAAACATCTGTGCATCATAATCCATATCACGTAGCGCTCTGCACAGCTGATTCATAGCTTCCGGCCCACCGCTGGCTTTATTGGGAATACAAATGATATAAATTCTGTTCATTACCTTTACCTACAAAAAATACCTTTCACGCAGTTACTTCAGAAGAGACCAGACTCCCAGTCACAGGCACTCCTGACTTCCATCCCTAACGCAGAAGCTTTATCTAGATATACTAAAGACCTGACATCATTTCCTGCCACATATACATCTGCATGATAAAATGAAGAATCACCGTTTGAAACTTTTATTATTCCATCACATTCTTTCGAAAAATCGTCCAAAACCTTTTCTACACCCTGATAAGTACTGTCGCTCTGAACAAATAAAGGGATATTAACGATTAGAAGCTGCCTGTTATCTCTCATGTATGCTTCCATGAAAGACCTCATGACCTTTTCCCATAGAGGCAGCGGTGCATTACAGTCAAGAACGAAATAAAAAATCTTTACTCCTTCTTCTTTCATTCTGTTCATCAAATCAGTAAATTCAGAGTTAGGAATCTCTGCAGGCTCTTTATAATACCTATCTGCAAAAGCTTTAGGATCTTTCATTTCAGGAACCCTGTCCTGAATAGTCTGATCGTCCCAGTTCCACCATCTGATCTGCATCAGTTTTGAGATAGTTTCTTCATCAAAACGATATTTCACTACTCTAGCAGGATTCCCCACAACGACAGCATAAGGCGGCACATCTTTTGTAACAACAGCTCCCATGCCTATCACTGCACCATCACCTATATGAACCCCACCTAATATCCTGACTCCGTCCCCTATCCATACGTCATTTCCTATAATGACATGATAGTGATTATTTTCATAATAATGGTTTAAGTCCTGCTGAGCCGGGTCAATAGTGTTGTCAAAATCTTTAAATGGAAAATTTGAAACCAGATGATGATCATGATTAAACCCTATTTCTAAGACTATCCTTTTTGCAATAGACGTATATCTGCCAATAGTAATATGGCCTCTGACAGCACCTGAATCTATTGCCATACCAGATACGTACGATTTTCTTCCTACTGTAAGGCAATAATAATCTTTCCCATCCTCAGTAACACTAAGGTCCAAGTCTTTATTTAATGTGTTATTAAATCTTACCTGCTGTTCCATTTTTCTCATCACCTTCTTTACAGAAATCTTCTAGATAAAATAATCCGCCACCTTCTTAATCATATCTGTGCGGAGCATATACTTGTAAAAAAGGTTTCAATCTCTCTATCCATCTCTTCTGGCAGTCTATCAGGATTCTCTATATATGTCTTACTAAACTCAACTGTTTTTTTTATACACTCTTTTATATGCCACCTCGGCTTCATTCATTATTCTTATAAACTTTATCGGTTGTGATTATCACCGATGAACGAACACAGTCAGTCAGCCTGATACACTCCAGTATATTTACTGTTCCCATCACATTGGTTTCATACGTATAAACCGGATTTTTATATGATTCCCTCACTATCGGCTGAGCCGCCAGATGAAAGACAATCTGTGGTCTGCATTCATCAAAAACCTTTTTCAGGTGATTCAAATCCCTTATATCACCACGGATGTCATTTACGGCATCAAGCCCTGCCATCTCGAATAAAGAAGGCTCTGTCGGCAGACCGAGAGAGTATCCAGTCACCTCAGCACCAGCGTTTATAAGAATTTTTGAAAGCCATGTTCCCTTGAAACCAGTATGACCTGTAACAAGCACTCTTTTATTTTTGAAAAAATCAAGCATCATATGCCTATCTGCTCCTTGATCTTTATTACTTCCTTACTGCCTCTTTAATAATCTGTGCCATATAGTCTATCATCTCATCTGTCATTCCCGGATAAACACCGACCCAGAAGGTATTTGACATAATAAAATCAGTCTGTTTCAGATTCCCAACAACTCTGTAGGCCGATGTTCCTCTGATTTCATCAAAGCACGGCTGCTTTATGATATTCCCGCTGAAAAGCAGCCTCGTTTGAATATTATGAGATTCTATGTAATTTATTACATCGTTTCTGTTCAGTCCACTCTCTGGTCTTAGAGATATCAAAAAACCGAACCATGACGGATCTGAATTTTCCACAGGCTCTGGTAAAATAATCTGTTCCTCCAGATCAGAAAGCTGTTCATGAAGTCTGGACCAGTTGTGCTTTCTTATTTTAATGAATTCTGGAAGTTTCTCTAACTGAGCTAATCCCACAGCAGCCTGCATGTCAGTCACCTTCAGATTATATCCCAGATGACTGTAGACATATTTGTGATCATAGCCATGTGGTAATTCACCATAATCACCATCAAATCTGTGGCCACAGGTGTTGTCCCTGCCAGACGGACAGTAACAATCCCTTCCCCAGTCTCTGTATGAAAGTATCAGTCTGTTCAGAAGCGGGTTGTCCGTATAAACTGCACCACCCTCTCCCATAGTCATATGATGCGGAGGATAGAATGATGATGTACCTATATCACCCCAGGTGCCAGTATACCGTGTCTTACCATCTATAGTATACTTAGACCCTAAAGCATCACAATTATCCTCAATAAGCCACAGATTATGCCTGTTACAGAAATCTCTTACCGTCTTTATATCAAACGGATTTCCAAGCGTATGTGCAAGCATTACAGCCTTTGTTTTTCCAGGTGTATATGCCTCCTCGAGCATAGTGACATCCACATTATACTGCGGTATAGTCAAATCTACAAATACAGGAACAGCACCATACTGAAGCACTGGATTTACTGTAGTCGGAAAGCCACAGGCAACTGTTATTACCTCATCGCCACGCCTGATTGCTCTCTCTCACAGTTCATTGGCAGTAAGTACACTAAAAGCTATAAGATTCGCTGAAGATCCTGAATTTACCAGATGAGCATATCTGACACCAATCCATTTAGCAAACTCTTCCTCAAACTGCTTGGAAAAGCGGCCAGTAGTAAGCCAGAAGTCAAGACAGGCATCAGTCAGTGCCTGCATCTCTTTTTCATCATAAACTCTCCCACCATAGCCCATACGGTCTCCCGGCTTGAAATCGCTATGATCATTTTCACTTTTTTTGAACTGATTATAATAATCCCCGACCATAGCCTTAATCTCTGCTCTGGCCTCTTCTTCACTGTTCCATTTTTTAATCATATATATCACCTGTAAATAAATTCTGGCTTTTTAATTAGTAGTTTTCCAATCAGTTAGACTATACCATTCAAATATCCTGGTTATCAAACTTTTAGTAAAAAAGTACGGTAAATCGTCATGAATCTACCATCCCTAAGTTAATATTTTTGTACTTTACCCCTGCTTCAACTCATCATCTGGCTTATATGACTTGAGCATCTCCAAAAACTCTTCCTTTGGAACATTGTACTTTTTCTCAGCCTTACTGGCAGCCACATCATATTTATCTTTCCAAATCGGCCCATGTGAAAAATCAAATTTAAGAAATTATTCTATCACAAATCACTCATACCTCTTTATATTCCAGGTCATATACATCGGCAGGTTTATCGTGCGGGTGTTTTCACAAAAGTTTTCAGCGATATTTTTGCGTGAAATTTTAAAACCGGTCTGCGGAGAATATTTTTTGCAGAAAATCCGATAGCTCTTAGCCTGTGTATTGTCAGCGGCTTTTACTTCAACAGGGACAACTGAATCGTCTCCATCATATATAAAATCCAGCTCAGCCGTATTCCCGGATCGCCAGAAGTATGGACTTTTCCCAATCGATACCAGCTCCTCATAAACAAAATTCTCAGCCATTGCTCCTTTATATCTGATGAAGCTCCCACTGCCATTAATGATAGTCTTGGGGGATAAACCAGACCGAACACGTAGAAGACCCAAATCACAGAGATAGACCTTGAAATATGAATAATTGGCAAAGCCCGAAAGCGGAAGCTCCGGTTTCTCCACCAGGCACAGCTTATATATGATTCCCGCATCAATCAGCCATTCAAGCGCATCCTCAAGATCAGCCGAACGTTTACCCTCTTTTACATGAGAAAAAACGAATTTGTTGTTTTCCCTGGCAAGCTGCACCGGCACAGAGTTCCAGATCATCTTAATCTTTGGAACCTCGGACAGTGGCGCATGCTTTGCGAAATCAGACTCGTAATCATTTAAAATTTCGTTCTGTACATCAGTTACCTCGTCATAGTCATGAGTCTCTGACCAAACCTTCACAGCTTCAGGCATACCACCAACTATGTAGTAGTCATCGAGCAGTTTTTTCATAGGAACAGAATAAAGATCTGGTATCTCCCTGTCAAATGGCCAGTCAGAGAGCGTCTGGATGAAATTTTCTTCACCGCAGGCTATGGCAAATTCCTTAAAATTCATCGGATACAGCTGCATCCGATTTACTTTTCCAACAGGAAAAGAAATATTCTTATGTGTCAATGCCACACCAAGAAGAGAACCCGCCGCAATCAAGTGGAGACCGCGCAAATCCTCACAGAAATATTTAAGAGCAGTAACTGCCTTCGGGCATTCCTGTATTTCATCAAAAAATAAAAGCGTCTGACCAGGAATGATATCTGCTTTTTTCAGCCGGCTGATCTCAGTTACAATTCTGTTTACGTCAAAATCATAATCAAACAGCGCAGAGACAGACCTGTCCTGTTCAAAGTTTACCACAACCAGATTTGAAAAATTATTCCTTCCGAATTCCTCAACTATATAAGTCTTACCGCACTGCCTTACCCCGGTAAGGATAAGAGGTTTCCTTCGATTATTATTTTTCCACTTGATAAGGTCTTTGATGATTTCTCTATACATAACAGCCTCGTATCTGCAAAAGTCATAGGAGTTTTGCAGATATTATAGCAAAAGTCATAGGAGTTTTGCAATCCACCACTTGACAACACACTCTGCTTCTTTCCGAACGATTTTGCTTTATATATTTACCACATGACACGCATTAAACACCAACAATGTAATTATTTACCAAAAAGATCAGCATGAGTGCCAGTACGATCAAGTCTTAATTCCTTACCAACCTGTTTATAAATCAAAAGCCAATCTGACCCAATGTGACATTCTCTATAACCTGAATAATTGCCAACTAGTGAATGGTCTTAATTTTTATCGGGCAAATTCTCAGGAATCCTTAACTTATTGATTATATCTTGAAGTAGTGATAAGTCATATCCACGTTTGCAGCAGATTTTAAAATCTCTCTTGAATTTTGAAGAATATCGTACATCTAACATATCAATCCGCCATTAATTCATTAAACAGCTCTGCTGTAGTTCCGCTAAATGTAGTTCCGCCACCATTCTCTAATTCATGAATTCCTTCTAGCGTTTCATCATTCGGAGTATCATCCGGAACTGCCGCACCCTGTAAATAGGATAATACATAAATCATTTTGCTGTCCGGTATCAAGTCTATTAGATTTTTTGCCATTTCCTTATATCTCATATTGATTGCCTCCACATAATCTCAAAAAACAGGATTTAAATCAACACATATCTTTTATCATTCTTTACGACTAACTCAGTGTTATTATAACATAAAAGAGACGGTAAATCACCACTGATCTGCCGTCCCTGAGTAAATCAATTCACATGTGTAGCTGATAATCATGACAAAGCAGGCTTCTTTTTATTTATAATAGCCTCGACCTCATCTGTACTGATACCTGCCACACTCGCTATCAGTTTTAATGTACAACCCTGCTGATACATATTAAGAATAAATTTTTCACTCTCCTGCCTGGCACCTTTTTCAATACCTTTTTCAATACCTTTCTCAATGCCTTTTTCAATGCCTTTTTTAATGCCTTTCTCTTCGATTCCTTCGCTCAAATTACACATGACGCTCACGTCCTCTCTCAAGTCTCTATTTATTGGAATGTTATATTCATGCTCTATGATTTCAAGCTTTGCCTCTTGCTGTAATTCACTCGATAGCAATGCTCCAATCAGCCGATGAAGTTCATACTTCTCGCCGCGCTCAGGTACCTCATTTCATTATAAAAGGCACAGAGCATAAAATCAATTGAATTTTCTGCGAAAAATAAGCAGGCCTTTTACATCTCATCCAGCCTATTTGAGAAGTAACGCCCTATCGCAGCGATCATATGCAGTGCCTCTGGCCTCAGCTCCTCAGGAAAGGAAGTAAGCACCGGTGCTGTCTCGAAGTTCAGCACTCCGTCAAAGCCCGATTTCTTCAATGCTCTTAAGAAGCCATCCCAGTCTGTCGATGGCTTGTTTTCTCTTGTCTTTGTAAAAGTAAACGGCATCTGGTGCAGATCCCTCTCACCATCATTATCATGGATATGGAGAACCTTAATCCTCTTTCCAAGAATCGTCATAAACCTTTCGAGATCGATTCCGGCGATATTCGCATGGCCGGTATCCAGGCAGAAACCTAACACCTCGCATCCATACTGCTCATTTATTCTATCTATTCTCTCAGCCGCCTTCCTCGCATTACAACAAGGGCCCTCTTTGATATGACCACCTGTAGAAGTATAGATATTTTCTATGCAGGTAACCTTTCCCATATCCTTAGCCATTGGGAGAATAGTATGAAGAAAGTTCTCGGTAGCTTCCCACTCTGCCTCTTCAGTACCATAGTAATCCTTAACCTTAAGGCCATGCACCACTATATATTTACACCCGAGAAACTCACTTAATTGAATGCTCTTTGGCGCCATCTCATGAATCAGATATTCATTGACGCTATCCTTTGCTGTCGGAATCCAGTTCGGATAAGGCATATGCATCTGATGGATTCTGATACCGCACTTCTTTGCTGCCTCTACATGAGGTTTGAAAAAATCCTTCAGCTCATCAATGCTCTGATCAAAAAATCCATTCAATCTGTCCTGATAGAGATCAGTATTTTTTAGATACATATTAAGAGAAAAGTCAGCACAGTCAAAGCCTGCTGCCTTCATCATTTTAAATCCTTCCTCGGGATTCTCGTCTTTTACGATGTTGTGTGTCTGCACGCCTATTTCAAGCATATCGTTTCCTCACAATGTCTGTTTGAATATCAAAAACCTTTTGCAATCACCATCTGTCTGTAAAATCTTTTACTAAATGCAGATCATGCGTTTTTCCAAAGACCTTTAAGTCTGGTCCTTGCCTCAGTATTCGGGTATCTGTCGCTGTAATACTCAATCTTCGATTTAATCCCCATTGATTCTAACTGCGAACGGATTTCTGTATAATACTCATTACAGATAAAAATTCCTGTATCTTCAGGCAAGTTCTTCAGACTCTCAGGAGACTTAATCTCCAGTCCACAAAACTCCTCACCCCACCGATTGCTATTGTTATCACAGGTAAAAAGTGGAGGATATTTCTCACCGTAATCCATCATGTAATTCCGGCACATATTGCCAGCGCCAAAAAGCACCACATGAGAATACTTAGAGATAGTCTGCTCCATCGTAAGCTGCCAGACAAAGAAGTCAGAAACAGTCTTAGCAAACGCAATAAGCTGCGGCCATATAAATACCGGGAATGCTGCTAAGGTGTCTGACATTGAAAAAATAACCGGCCCGTCATATTTTATTTTTCTAAGTCCACGAATAACTGAACGCCAGTCTGTATCAGCATTAGCCAGGTCTCCACCAATTCCACGTGACGCGCAGGAAAACGGCAGCATCTCGCAGTCTTCATTTCCATTGTTATCAGTGAGAATAACTGCATCTATATAATTACCAAGTACTGGTGTGATCTCATCGAGATCCTGGCCACAGACATTTACATGGCCGATATTAAGGCAGAAACCAAAGGCATCTCTGCCAATTATATTTCTGGAATCTTCGTTAAGCTCATTGAGCCATTCAACAGCCTCGTCTGCATCAGAAAGTATTCCTCTGACCAAATGCCCGCTGTGGTCACGGCATTGATTCTGCAATAGAATCTTAAATTCTTTATCTGGATGCTTTTCAGAATACTCCTTTAGTATTGGAATAAAAGACCTGTAGAATTCGATATTTACATCTTTTTCTTTCTCAAGCGGTATACCAACAAAGAGCGGTGGCACAATACACCACTTGCAGCCAGACTCCATCGCACACCTGACACTTGATGCTGAGAGTACGCGCTGGTAATCATTCATAAGCGGATTCGACCTGTCAAGCGGGATCACTGGAGCCATTGCACCTTTCACCTGTATACCATTACTGTTACAGGCATCAAGAAACGGCTTAACCGTCTCACCAATCCTTTCAGGCTCATCTGGAAGAAAAACCTCTCCCTCGGCCTTTGCATCATTACGGCTTCTAGTCATATGTTTAAAAATTCCTGGTGGACAGGCATTTCTGAAATCAAGCAGTGCACCTGAAAAGCCAGCCTTCCTGACATCAGAAATATTTCCTTTAGGCTGTTTGAATCGTTTGAAAAGCCCATAAGTATCAAAAATTACATCCATAATCTTTTCTCTTTCTAAAAAGCCATATTTTAAAAAGCCGCATTCACTAGCCCTTTAACAGGCTCTCCCTGATTTGTGTAGAGCTTGTCCCGTTAGTATATGGAAGAAAAACGAGCTCAGACCCGTGCCCTTCGAGATATCTCTTATCTGCCAGCCAGCCCGAATCCTGTGCGTAATCACTTCCTGAAAATTGTACGTCAAAGTGGTACATATTGTAAATATCCCTGGTGCCGGCCATGTCTATCGGTATCTCAAAGACCTCATCCACATATCTGCAGGCCTTTACGATCTCCATTCGATCCCTGCATGGTATTACAGGCTCTCTCTTTTTTGAGCGTCTGACCTGCTCATCTGAGACAACCCCTACAATCAGGTAATTGCACTGCTCCTTCGCGCGTCGAAGAAGATTCAGGTGTCCTATATGAAAGAGATCAAAGACGCCAGCCACATAACCCACATTGTATTTTTTTGTCTGGCTCTGGTTATTATCTGACGTGGCTACATCAACCGGCTCTTCATTTTTATAAGAATTTCTCTGCCATGGCAGCTCGTATGATCTATGCCTGTAGTAAACTCCTATATGCCTCGCACCAAGAGATTTTGCCTGTTCATAGGCGTCCTGAAACCTGAGCATACATATTATTACTTTATATGAATCAGGGTCATGGTCTTTTAAAACATCAGGCGGGAAGACTTTTTTCCCATGAAAATCCGTTCCCCACTTATTCCTGTTATTATCAAGAATCCCGGCGATTTTTAGATGCTTACTATAAATCTCAAGAAAATACGCCGCATACTGACCGGCACCAAATACGAAAACCTGAAGCCTGTCAGTATCCTTAAAGATATTAAGGAAAATCTTCTCATACTCAGATTCAGAATAATTCATTCTAAGGCGATTATCGCCGATATTTTCATAATCACCTCTATGGGCAGAGTCGTATTCGCCAAGGAATGAAACATTTCGAAGCTTATGCGCGAAACTGTTTCCAATCGTATCCCACATATTTCTGTATTGATACAATCCATACCGCTTCAGCATCTCGTCCCTGCTGATAAATCTTGTAATCTGAGGCGTAGATAGAACACCAATTACTCTATCAAGCAGCGCATTTAGCGGATAATCATCAAACCTGAACTCCTGATCATAGAACAGGAACTCTCCATCACTTATAAAGCAGTTCAAAGGAACCATATCTATATAGCAATGCTTCAGGCATATCCCCAAGTCCGCCTCATCAGCATCCTGAAAAAATGAGCCATAGCCATTCTTTTTCAGAAAATCATACGCACTAACTTCTGATACCTCTGATGAGCTCTTTATATTCTCTATAAATCTGTCAAGTTCCTTAAAAAAGAGCTCTTTATCAGAATCAGCAAGTCTCGTAAAATGGCTCACACCATTTTCTGCATCAATAAAAGGCATTTCATATCCGTCAGAACTTAAGCAACCATTTACGACATGAATACCATGAGCATTCAAATCATCCTGTAAGGATACCATATCCTTTAGATGCTCTGTCCCCTCTTCATACAAAGGCTTCTTTATTACTTTTTCATCTCCAATACAGGTGGCAAAATCAAGTTTTCTGCCACGGTCCATTGTCAAGGTTACATGCTTAATATCATTAGCAGTTTCACGAAGCAACCTACCAGATAATTCAAATAGAAATCCATTAGCCATCTCATGGAAAAGCCTGCTGCCAGAAATACTCTGCAGAATCTGGTTCTCCTGCAGAAACACCGTATCCGGATGATTATAATCAGTAAAATACCGTCCAGAAATCTCCTCATTCGGAAAAGTATCCTCACGGTAAATCAATTGAGGAGCTTCAATAGACGGATACACCGAATAGCAGTGCCGGCATACAAGACCTGCCCCATCAGTCATTCGTTTGATTTCTTCATTGGAATAGCATCTGCCATCCATCTGGCGGAATTCATTTTCATCTACCCTGTAGTAATCCTCTATACTGTCGAAATTACAGCCAGTAAACTTATCTCTGTCTCCACAGAAATACCTGAGACCAAACCTGTTGTCAGTTCCCAGGAGAAAAATGCCATCCTTCTTCAAATAATCAGCTAAGATTTTAAGCAATTTTTCGGGCACATGGCAGTACTCCAATACTCCGATGCAGATGATATAATCGTATTTATCAGTATCATCTTTTTTTAATTCATTCTTATCAGATATGTACTCCTGATCTTTAGGTTCACTAATATCTAATAATGAAGAATCATCAATACTGTAGCTCGTTACATCCAGACCTTTTGATAAGAGAAACTCACGAAAAACATCTCCACTGTTTTCTCCCTCAACAAGTAATGCTCGAATCTTATGATCACTCTGTTTGTCTGTCATGAAAGGATACCAATTGATGATACCTAGAGGAAGATGATAAATGATATCCTGTGCCATTTTTTTTTGAATCTGTTCCTGTGCTTCTGTAAACATATTTAAAAAATAAAAATATTATCGCTGTTAACTCCATATCCCAGCAACTGCGCCTCAATATCTATAGAGTTTTTCTTATTAGCTATAAAATAAACTACATCGCAATATTTTTCAACTGAGGTTTCTGGATCAACTATTAGGGCCTCATCTATATAGCTGTCATATTTTGACTTATCATTATCCACAAAGCAAAGTGGTTTCAGACCTAACGGAAGAACATATTCCTCAAGAAACCTTCTTCCTCTCTGACCACTCCCGAAAATCACAAATGGTCTCTTCAGATTTAGGAGAGTCTCTTTCAGTTCTTCTTTTATGCTCTGCATCAGCAGATTCTCTGTCTTAATCTTTTCACTATAGCTTTTCTGGTTATATGTAAAAAGCCATATATCCTTTAGCGATTCTCTTGTCAAATTGCTGAAAAGAATATTGCCTTTTTTCCATTCATTTCTGATAAGTCGAGAGAACCACTCACACGGCTCCTTATAGAATGTAGAATCAATGTTATAATCCTCCGATATGAGAACTTTTTTTGATTCAGGCAATACTGTATCTACAAGTCTTGTGACTATACACTTCCTGTGCGACTCAAATATCTCATCAGAGATTATCTGATTCTCAAATATCCTTTTCCATTCCTGATATGCATATATAAAGCACTTTTTATTCAGAGTTGATGCCCCTTCTCTATTCTCTGTATAAATATAGAACGGTTCATTCAAATACTCTGCTCTCTCCGCATAGCACAGGACCTGCGTAACAAACCCAATGTCCTGAAAAGCAGCACCAGCTGACTCATTTAACAGGATATGATTATCAATTATAAACTGCCTTTTATATATACCTGTCCAAATGCTCATATCCATAGTGTGCAATAGTGGCATCTGCTTTGGATTTAAGATATTATTATATAGCTTGTCAGATTCTAATATTTTCCTCTTATTTTTCTTTCCATGAGAAAAAGCCAAATAATCACTCTTAATGAAATCAAGCTTATTATTCTCAGATTCTCCAAAAAGCTTCTCGAGCATATCGCTTTCTATCTGGTCATCCGATTCAACTATGGAAATGTATTTTCCATTTGCCATAGATATTCCAAGATTTACCTGATAACCATAGCTTTTTTTATCACTATGAATAAGTGTAATTCTTGAGTCGCTTTCAGCTTCTCTCCTGATGACTTCAAGAGTGCCATCAGTTGAACCAGCATCGATGCAAAGTATCTCTATTTCCTTTAGTGTTTGAGTTCTGACGCTCTCAATACATCTCTGTATGTATTGAAATACATTAAGTGACGGTATTATTACTGACACTTTTTCTTCATAAATCATGCTATTCCAGTCATCCTTTAAAAGCTCAATTTTTTAGTCTGCCTCTGTTTCTAATAGGTTTTGATTACCAAAAATTGAATGTTTAGAATTCGGTCTCCAGTTTTTTATAGTTAATTCTATTTCGTTGTTTAATCTTTCACTAAATGAATCCATTGAATAGTGATTTAAATAAACCTGACGTGCATTATGGCGCATTTCTCCAAGATTTTCGTAATTTTCAGCCACATATTTCATCTTTTCAGACAATCCTTTAACGTCCTCACCATGAAAGAGGAATCCGCTCTCACCATCAATGATGTAATCATTATCACCGGCAGTATCTGCTACTATACATACTTTAGCATTCATCAATCCCTCATTTACGGCAATAGGTAGTCCCTCATGCCTGGATGGACATACCACTACATCGATTTGAGGATATATACTTTCCAACTCCTCCCTGCTCATTTCTCCCTTCCAGATGATATTGGGATTTTTATTAGAAAGTTCCATTACTTCATCAAAAAATTCTGATTTACTACCAGAACCTATCATCCAAAATTCTGCAGGTACATTACAGATTTTAAAATATTCCAGTGCTGCCTTCACAAAAACATCTTGTGCTTTTAATGTATATATGTTTGCAATAATTGCAAAGTTAATCTTATAATACTTGGATTTATCTTTTATCTTCGTATTGTAAAAATCTAATAACCCATAATTCATAATTGTTACCGGTAAATCTGGCCAAACAGAATTTAGATTATCTTTCACATTTTCACATACAGCAACCGTATGAATCCCTGTAAAACTAGGCTTAATAATATTACAATGATATATTATATTTGTAATATGAATTATATCATTAGTTTCATGAACCCACCATAAAACTGGCTTTATCTTACTAAATTCGCAGGCAGCAGAAATATTTGTATATACGTTAACTAACACAAAATCACAATTTTTTGCAAGTAACAATTCCTTTTTTCCTGGAAGATTTAAGGCTGGTGCCACTACAACAACAATTCCTTTTTCATTAATTTCTCTCACAAGTCTTAAATCAGCACTAGGTGCAGCAATACAGACTTTTTTATTATTATTTTTTAATACTAGCGCAGCAGAAATACATGCCATAGGTGCACCTGTGTAATTCAACTCATTACTAATAATAATAACATCTGCCGAGAAGTTGTGGACATTAGTTCCGTAATATTTAATTTCCCCCTGTTTTTTCATAGCAGTAATAAATTCAAAAGAATAAATTTTACTCGCTGGAATTCCTAAAGAAATTAATTGATTATTGATTTCCTCAAAAAATTTATTGCTTACAGCAATAATAATAATATCGTATTTAAATTTTGAAATAACATCCGGTGAGATAATCTTTTTGCCAATAAAGTCTTGTCCCCATAAAGAACTATTATTATCAGCAAAAGCTAAAATATTAAATTCTTTAGGTAACATACCTACTCTTTTTTTCAGATATGTTCCTGTTCCAAATATGATTGTTCTAATCATCATAAGCACTACTTTCTTCTTAAATTGTAATCAATTACATGCAAATGAAAGAGCTGATATTTGGAAAATTTTATATGTCAAATGCATGAACATTTCGTCTAACTTACTTTACACCACAATATTTACCCATGACTCGTTTCGAATAATCTTGTTTTGCCTGTACTATCATTTCTGATATATCCTTAGACCGTTCTTCTAGAGAAACAGTATTATTTAATACATTCAAAACCTCATCCCAAATAAACTCATAAGCACTTCCACGAAATTTATTCTTGCAATAAAGTGCATTGCGATACTGATAATAGTAGCGCAGCGGACCATACTTATTTGTATTATAAATGTGTCCGTTAATATTTATCTGCTTCTCATCCTTATCTCCCAACTGATGATATAAAAAACAGTCATTCAATCTTATAGTCTGGTACCCATGCATCATACACCTTACAACAAAATCTGTATCTACTGAATCTATAAACAGATTTTTGTCATAACCTCCAATAGCTTGAATAGTTCTGATTCGCTGCAGCATACCACTTTGCGCAATAAAATATGTATGAGTGCAAAAAGGGAAAACTGACTCTTTAATAGAATGAACATCTTTCTCACATGAAACCAGCTGAGGCGATACGACAGCAACATCTTCTGTACATTTATCAGAATTAATAAATTTCCTCATGCCAGTAATCATATCTTCTTCTAGTACGCTATCTTGATCAAAAGTCAGAATCCAATTGTAATCAGAATTTGCAAGTTTCTCTGCCAATAGGTTGATGGGATCCCCCAGACCAATGTTATTGCCATGGTTCCAATAATATTCCGTATTCTCCGGAAAATTTGCCTTTTCAAAAAAAGATTTGTTATCACTAGGCGAATTGTCAAAGATCACAAGATGGTCAAGTTCTTTAGCATACTGCTTCACATATGAGAAATTTGCCTCTTTGGGATAATACATTATGGTCAATCCACATATTTTCTCTTTTCTAACAGGGATTAATTGAACATCATCAGTTTGAATTATTTTTGACAAAGGCAGTTTACCAAAAATAATATCTAAAATATCAATTACCTTTTCATTTCGTCCATGTTCTTTGATGTATTTCCGTGCAAACCGTTCTATGCCATTAGAAAGCACAAAAATAACATCACATTTTACTTCTTCTGGTGCAAATACATGATGTCCTGTTTTCAATATGGTTCCCTGCTTTGACGGATACATATCATATACGCCACTCAGATAAACTGCATTAGGATCATACATCTGTAAAAATGCTATACCACGATTTCCAGCACCCCAAAGCATCATTTTTTTTTCATGATCACGATAGTATGAAATTAGACTATTTATTGTATTATACCCACTATCCAACCAATTGAATAACGATTGCATTTCACATCACCTTTTTAATTGCGCAGTTAAAAACGTCAAATTATTAACATTTTTCACTAAAAAGTCCTGGTACTTTTCGTTCAAGTTCCCATCGATAATAATTATTTATATCTATTAAATCAACTGCTTGATGATGCGATCTGATAGTACCTAAATCAACAATTTTATCACTAAAAACAGGAGTTTCTAATACTTTTTCTAGTTCTGGCTTCGGTGTAATACCATCCTCTTCCATCATACTAATATTTCTGAATTCTTCATGACTATATGTACCCCAATTCAAAATCTTGGTAAAGAAAACTTCATCTATTCCAAGCTGCTTGCCCCATTCTGCGAAAAGAGGCATCTCTTTATAATTCATCCTCTGTACTACAAAATTGAATCTAAGATATGATAGCTCTCCACTATGTCTGAGCTTTGCCGCATATTCCATATTTCTCTTTAAGATATCAAACCGTCCACCTCTCCTGATTTTTTCATATGTCTCAGGTGTCGCTGCATCTATAGAGACTGTCATCATTATTTTTGCATCAGTATGTTCTCTAAGCTCTTTCCATTTAGCAGGTGTGAACAGAAGTCCATTTGTCAGAAGTCTGAAATACTTGACATTCTTCATAGCTGGATCATCATAAATAGACTGATAAGCTTTTGTCATCAGTACCTCACCATCACCAGCCATGATGAGAAATTCACATCCGGGTAATATCTCCTTTCTAAATGTGTCGGCAATACCTTGTATTTTTCTTTGATCTTCATCTCTAGCAAATCTATAATCTGAACGACATGTAATACACTTCAGATTACAAGTGTAATCAAAACCAACTAATACTGTATTGGGGCTATTTTCAAACCTTGGATATGGTTCTGCCAGATTGTATTGTTCACTTAAATGTCTTCCTACAAACAATGGACACATATCTGTCCTACAAAAAGAATATGTCCTGTTTACATTTGACAGACACATAATTTTATGTATATTTGAGTTCCAGAGAGCATGAAACTTATGAGTATTAACGATATATCCCAGACTGTTATCAATAAATGTGCTGCAGCAACAGATAGTATTGCCCTGACTACCTATTTCCGCATGATTTAACATTGTATTACAGTTGAAATCATACACCTTTTTTTCAAAAATGGTCTGTCTAAGCATCATACTAGGGTAAGACATAAAGTCATAAAACTTACAATAATCCTTATTATAAACAAGACCTTTGCTTTCCAGGAAATTGATTATATCATCATTTTTTACAACTGTAACAATAATGAAGTAATCTTTCCAATCAATAATATCATTTGGCTTAACAATCTGGTAACCAAAAAGTTTTTCCTCTTTAGGATTTGAGTCAATAACTTTTTCTACATCAAACCATTTATTCCATCGAATGAAAGCTTCCCCTTTGCGTCCAGCTCCCCAAATTAGAATAGGTTTTTTCTCCGGATTCAAAACTGAATCATCTAAAACATCGAAAAAATCTTCTTCATAAAAATAATCTTTTCCATATTTATAGCCAAGCTTATCTAAGAATTTAGTTTTAGCCGATTTATCAAAATCACAAACAATAATAGCATCAAATTTGTTTCTATTACCCGTTATTTCATTCTCTGATATAATCGGCGCTGAAATTATCCTATTAAAATCTTTTGGTGTTTCATTTTTTGATGCAAAAGCTAGAGAAATATTCAGTTTATCGAAAATATATAAAAAATCTTTTGATACTCTGTTAATACCATATATCGCATAAGTTAAATTATGGTTCATATCAATTCCTCTCTAACGCCAATCTTAGTATTTCATCCAATGAAAGAATAATACAATTATCTCCAACCTTTTTCGCTAACTTTTGCTTTATTCCTGAATAGTCATATTGAACTGTAACTATTATTAAATCTGGATCTGGAAGCTTTTCAGTTGGTCTGAAAACCTGTACATCTGGATTACTTCCGGCTTTATTATCAATCGCCCCAATCAAATTAACTTTTTCTTTTTTTAACTGCTTTACCAAATGTTTTCCAAGCATTCCTATGCCATATATCATGACTCTTTTGCCAGAATCCTCTGGAAAGCCATCTGATATTCTGCCATCATTTTCCATCAGACGAATCCATTCATCCATTATCTCCCAATAACCATGATACCTGTCACATGTCTTCTGAATCGCTCTGTTTTCATCTGATAGAATCAGAATCTGCTTTTTATAATCAAAAGTCACATTACTACTGGATGCTTTTTTTACAGCCGAAGAAACAGCCTCCAAAAACTTGTAGCCGTATCTCTCGTCTGGCTCTAAATACATCCCCTCGCCCCATTCATTCCAGGCATTTATAAAAACAAATGGAGATTTCATTTTCCTGGCTTTTACTATTATCTGAGTCATCAAGTGTTCAAAAAGTTCAGGGCTTCGTCCGTAAACTACCGAACCGCCATTTTCTCTACGCGGTGTATCATCATAGCCTGGAAATGCTCCAAGACACTGTCCCTCTTCAGTCGGCTTGAATATCATTTTTTCACAGATTTCAGAGTAATCAATAGCTGACATTACACCCTTGCCATTGTCAAACTTTCCTGTAAAAAATCTGCTCATTGTATCCTGAGGTTCCTGCAAGGTACTACATGATAAACCTTTTGTCTTGTAATCTCTAGTATTGGCACCAATAGAAAATATACCATCTAATCCATCACTTCTTGCTAATTCATTCCAAACATCAAGCATCTCTTTTATACACGAGATTTTATCAGTCTTATAAAACATAAAAACCGGGCTATTCCCTACCTTGATATATCTCGGATCCATAAAAAATGGTCTTAAATACTCATAATGGTTGATCCAGTCCTGCTTACTGCCATAATCCTGTTCTAGAAGTATCCCAGAATCATCCTCGCCAGAATATTTTCTGTCGAACTTTGCTGACCATGGATTTCCTTCCCCCTCAGACATTTTACTCCAAGAACGAACCCAGGATTCATTTGCCCAAGAGAAGCAAAATGGCATGTCGATGTCTTTCCACCTTAATAGATTTTCTGCTGGTTTTTCAAGGATTTTTCTGCCATCTTTGAAATAATAATGATAGATACACATTCCATCAATACTATATTTTTTCATGAGATTAGCCTGCTGCTGCATTACAGTTTTATCCATTAAATCATAGTAGTTATGATTCAACGGTACATTTGGTTGCTCATGACCATCAAACAGCGGTCTTGCAGCCTTAACAGCTACCCAGTCTGTAAATCCCTCTCCCCACCATTTATCATTTTCAGGTACTCTGTGATATTGTGGAAGGTACATAGCAATAATTCTCATTGACCTCCTCCAATTCTTGTAATTTTCTTTCAGTATATTCAGAATCAATCCATTTCTCTTCAACTCTTAAAATTTTTTCTTCTGGAATTCTCTCATCTAGCAAATCATTTACAATACTGTCAGCAGTATTAGGATTTGTCACTGCTATGATCACATAATCAAATTCCATCTCTAGCAATTTATTTACAGGAGAAACATGCTTTCCCAAAGATTTATAATAAGAATACTGCCGATCAACCCACCCAGTGAGCACTAGATTTTTTGGAAACTTATCATGTATTTCTTCTCCAAATACACCAGCACCGTAAATGACAATTCGTTTACCAGGTAATATTTTTCCAAACGGATATAGTCCAAAAAAATCGCTAAAATACTCATATCCGCCCAATAATAAATTTTGAATAATAAGCCAGTCTATTTTCTTTTGTATGAATTTATAATTTCTAATGCTAGTAGCAATTGAGTGTAAAATAAACCCCCTCAATAATTTTTGATCAACTACCGTACTTTTTGTATGTAAATGATTGCAAGATGATGCTTCTTGACGATAAAAATACGTAACACGTGGTAAAAAAGCGACACGTTTAGCACTAAGAAGACTGTATATCGTACACCCCCAATCCTCTCCATAACGAATTCTCATATCCATTTTCATAAATGACTCTTGAATAATCACCTTCGAAAAAAGAACTGGAAACAAAACACCACCTAATTGCATTTCAAAAAAGCGTGGTTTGAGAAAATTTTCCAAAACCTCAATGCCTGATATTACTCCTGATAAAACTTGAGATTTTCTTCCATATTTTCCATCCTGATAACGCTGTTGAACTCCGAATACAATATCGGCACCTGTTTTAGATTGTACCTCCTTAAAAGAACTACAGTAATCTGCTGTGACAAAATCATCAGCATCAACAAACATCACCCAATCTCCTAATGCATGTTCAACACCATTTTTTCTTGCAGCATTCTGCCCTCCATTTTTTTGATATATATAACGAAATCTCCCGTCCTCTGAAATATATCGATGGCAAATGTCTGCTGTTCTATCCTTTGACCCATCATCTATTAAAATAATCTCTATATTTGAATAATTCTGAGTTTTCAGACTATCTAGACATTCCACTAAATTTCGTTCACCATTATATATAGGTACAATAATTGAAATCAGTTTATCTATTTTCCTTTCCAAATAATATCCGCTATATTACAACATTTTCTATATGCATGTCTGATCTTTATTGTTTTCTATTAAATTTCAAAATAAATCATTATGATTTTTTGGTTGCAAACATACATTTTCTACATATCACACTTTCATCTAACTCATTGTTCATTTTTTTGATAATATTTGTCATTACCTCAGAATGCTGTATTTCATCATATGATTCTGTATTCAAGTTACCTAATACATAATCCAAACCGAAGTCATTACAACATAACACCAATGATCCATCTGGCAAAAGCACATTATGATTTAATACTCTTGACCTGCTGCAAGATATTTTCCCTGATAAATGTTTTGATACAAGTTTATTATTGTCATTTTCCAAATTTCCCGCTCTGTCACTCATTTCACAATAAATTTTCAATTTTCCTGAAGTAATTGCTGTTACTTTTTCACTAGGTTCAAACTGACAATTTGCGCCAGTCAAAAATGGTGTACCATCAAGTCTTTTTGCAGCAACAATCTTCCTTATTTTACTCAGATATTCATCTGTCACTGGAATATTGGCATAACCAAATCTATCAGTTGTATGTAATACTACTTTTTCAAATGGAATTTTCAAAATTTTATCAATACCATCTTCATCTATTCCTTGCAGAGTAGTAAATAGTGCCTGTTTAAAGCCTTTATTATTAGCGTATTCCATCATTTCTATAGCTTCTGGATTAAAAAAAGGTTCAACAAAGCCTGACCAGTCTAAGATTGTATTCTCCGGAATCTTATCCATGAATTGCATAAAATCTTCAAGTGTCATCATGGATTTTCTATGATTATAATTTTTATAATATCTATCAAGCAACAAACTCTGTGGACAAAACTTACAGTTAACCGCACATCCGATTTTTGGAGTCACCTCAATAATCGGGCTATTAAACCTAAGTTTCTCTTCGTTATCTAACATCAAAATCCATTCAGGTAAAGAAACAATCTCATTAATTCCTGCTTCTCTTAAGCTATTTTCAATATTATTTTTACCATGCTGTAAAACACCCATTACTACAGATTTCTGACCTATAGCGTTAATTAATTTTTCATAGCTTAAAACATTCAAGTCATCAACAATGGTTTGGTTATCTTTTAAACTAGTAACACAAAAACCTGAAATATTTATGTTGTTCTGTCTGCATAATTTTAAAACTATTCGTCCTACTTTGCCTGCGCCATATATATACCTAGGCTCTGGTAAATTTATAATCTCATTTATATAGCATGCTAAATTATCCATAAAAGTACCTAAATTTATTTAAACCAACTCATATTACCATGATGAATCCAAAAAGTTTTATCTGTTACCTTAACCTTCCCTGAATGTTGATTTTTCCCTTGAAAAATCATAGGATAGATATTCATTCCATCCACATTTTGAAACTTATTATTAATTTCTATTCCATATTTTATTAAAACTTTCAATGAATGAGTTCCACAGCTTGTTTTATCAACGCTTCCATCTTGCCTTACAAATTTACAATCATCATAATAATCACGTAATTTTCTTATAATATCCATATTAGGTACGCTTCCGAAGCCAGAGCCAAGATTCATTGTCAAACTTCCATCTATGCACCCAAAACATTTTTGAAATAATAGTTGATCGGGCTTTTTAATTAATTCTATATCTGTATCTAAATATATACCTCCATACTTATAAAGAACGTCAAGTCTTAAGTAATCTGGAACAAACCCCCAAATTTGTTTTTGATAAGCCTGATACATATATTTATTCTTTTTAATATCATAATTGCTTTCATTCCACTCTATAAATTCATAATCAGGGCAAAGTTTTTTCCAATTTTCGATGTTTCTTGTGATAGATTCGGGTTTATTTCCACCAAACCAAGCATAGTGTATTATTTTTGGAATTATTGGGTTATCATTCTCTTTTGAGGGAGCTAGATATGTAGAGCTTTCAAGCTCGACATCCGAAGTTTCATCCAAAGAAGCAACCTGAATATCTACACCTGATAAAATATTATTTAAGCCCTCATAAATTTGTTCATAGTAAATACTTGTTATTAGAATAAAAATTTTATCAGGATCATAATTCAAAATATCTTCTGCAGAAATTATTGGGATATCTTTACCTTGATAAGAGACACTACCTCCCACTTTTGAGCGATTATTATCTGCATAAGCAATCAGATTATCTTCTAACCCCCAAATATAAAAGTACATTGCTACTCTTTGACCTTGAAGGCCAGTACCAAAGCATATTACTTTTTTTCCTTTTATCAGTTCCTTTAACTGATGAATTGACATTGGTTTGAGTCTTATCATATATTCCTTCTCTGCTCTTTATTCATTTTCTATTGTAATAACATTTACAAACTAACAATTTTTTGCAAATTTCAAATATAAAGCATAATATCTTTTCTAGCTAAAATAATATTCTCTACTGTACGAGCATACACATAATAGTTGCTCATAAAATCATATTCTTTATCAGTATCAGGAGCCTCAAAAACGATAACTTTAAAAGGCCATCGTTTTAAATCACATGACTGTAATATATCTATATCAAGTCCTTCTACGTCCAAAAAAAGAATATCTGGAGCCTCATCAAAATTTTCACTCAATATCTTATTAATCGGTTCTACCTCAACATTAATCTCTTCGCACTTATATCCTCTATCGATTACTTCATTAGCCAATGATTTCGAGAATGTTGAATGTCCCAAAAGATTAGGAAACATATAAAATTTCGCAGAGCTAGAACTGATGTCCCCCCCCGCTCCCATTTTTAAAAGTTTATCTTGTGGTCTATAATCTTCTATCAAATCCCAGCAAGTAGGATTGGCCTCTACCAAAACTCCTTTATAATCCGGCATCGTTGAAAACAATTCATTTAACAGATAAGAATTGTTTCTAAAGACAGGATGACATACACCTATTTCTAAAAACTTGACTGATTTGAGAGCGATTTGCTGAATCAGCGAAAATACCAACAAATCTTCGCATGATTTACCATTAATTTTTGGAACTACATGTCCAGATTTAAGAATAATATCTACCAAAGGATAAATAATAACATCTATCTGTCCGTGGTCGAATGGTTTAATCTGCTCTAATATTTCTTTCTCGTATATTGCATAAATAACAACTAACACTTTATTGCTCTCAAGTTCAAGAGCATCAGGTCCTTTTACTATTACCCCATTAATAGTTTTTCCAACATTTTTTTCAGTTCCATCAATAACATAATCCATGTCGAAATAGTCTTGTCTATAATGAAGACGAAAAAGCATTCCTGTTCCCCAACCTATCACTTTACTATATTTCGATTTTAATTCATGATTAGTTATCCTACTAAAATATCTCATAGAAATCATTTCCTTCCATATTTCTATCTCTTTTATTGTAAACAGGCACAAAATATTAAAACAAATTATACCTTTATATAGTATATTTATTTTTTTCTTCTTGAATATATTTTATGATTAGATCACTTATTTTATCACTGGCATCTCCAGTCTTAACCCATCGCAACTGTTTAGTCATTTGCTCTGTTTGTTTTATGTAATTACTAGTATCAAACGAAGCTATTTTATCTTCCATTTCCCGATTGTTTCTAATCACAACAAACGGCACTTCAATATCAAAGTCCGGTGCCATCTGCTTATTACTTGTTATAGTATCGTCATCATGTATCTCAAAGCAAAGGTTCCCACGATCTCCTACATACTCTTCTATATCGTCCATATATAGAAATACCGGTATGCCATAGGCTCCTGCCTCAAATCCTACTGAACTGAAATCTGTTACTACGGCATCTGAGGCTGCTATAAGCCAATTCGTATCGTCCTCTTTGCTTACATCTATTACACTTGGATTGGAGACACTTTGGGTTGCAGCCAGCTGTGGATGTAATTTTTCAAGTACATACCATTCTCCACCAAATTTCTCATGCAGAGACTTTTTCAACAGATTTATATCTATAGAGGTCTGCTCTGAAAAAACCTGCCTGTTTATTTTCATTCCTGACTCTCTATATGTAGGAGCATAGAGCACAATCCTACTATCAGATGGAAGCTTGTATTTTTTTCTGACAGAAGCCCTAACCTCTTTTCTATCATAAGACATCACATCTTCTCTCGCCTGACCGAGCTTTAGAATCGTGCCATCATACACCATTCCTTTAACGAAAACCTCTTTCGACCAATCATTACTTACTATAAGGCGATCTATCATATCTGAATCATTCTTGCTGACCAGATAGGCTATCCTAGAAAATTTATCTCCACGCCATAGTCCTATTGGCTTGAAGCCAACACATCCATGCCAGGTATTTATGTAATACTGTTCTCTCCTCTTTACCGTCCCTAATGGCTTTCTATAATTATCTATCCAAACCTTCGACCGTGTCAGCCAGTAGGCACTGCTCCAGAGCGTATTTGGAACCTCTCTGATATAATCTGGAAAAGTGTGCTCACCTGGCTTATTTACAAGCCAGACGAATTTGAGACTTGGGTCCTCTTTATGCAGTTCCTGTACTATGTACTTAGGATTGCAGCCGAAACCTCCCTTACCCTCGAAGGTGCAGACACTTATCAGCTTTTTATCGATGGGAAATATCCTGCATAAATAGAAGGCAGCACTGTAGAATGCTGCCTTTAATTTTCTATAGGCTATGTATTGGCGCTCATTCATAGTCCACACCTTTTTTTATGTGATGCTTCTTCATATACTTCTTCTGCTTCCCATAAAATGGATAGTCGTGGGCTGCCTGGCCATTGTGAAAAGTCATGTAATCGTCGCCGTAGTGCTCCTCAAGCACTGCTTTATACCCAACGGGTACTGGAATTTTGATAAACTCAAATGGCTGATAGATGACTGACTCAAAGTTTTCTATCGGAATAGAATAGTCCGCGCTCGTATTGCCATTGAACCTGTTGAACTGCAAGCCAGCCCTGCTGCATCCATCGTCTGCTCCATACATGCCTATTATAGAATCGGCGAGACCATAGAGCTGCGGAAGCACATCTTTTGAAGTATCTATCTCTATTCCCATGACATCTTTAATCTTCTGGAGGATGTCATTCCTGTCCTGCTTCGAAGATTTGGCCTGCTGCCACACACCAATCCCAGCAAGGGCGAGTGCCAGTAGTCTGCTCTGCAGCTTCTGCGACTCGGGATTATCAGGCATCCAGTCTATAGGATATATGTCTATTCCTGTGATATATGGGCAGCCACAGAAATAGTCTGTATCTATATGTCCCAGGTCTGCGTACGAATTTCCATTTGCAACCTCTGGAAAAATATTCATACGGTCGGAATTCCAGAACGACCTGAAGTAGAGTCCGTCAGGCAGCTCACTAGAAACAACACTCTGGAATTTATTGTAGTCTTCTCTCATGAAGGCTATATCGATGTCGTCATCCCACGGAATAAAGCCCTTATGTCTGATGGCTCCAAGCAGTGTGCCAAAATGTGCGAAATATTTAATCTGATGCCTCTGGCAGATATCATCAATTACTGAAAGAATCTTAAGCTCGGAAGCCCAGCAGTGTTTCATTTCAGACGTAACTAAAAAGTCGTTTCTGACTTCCTCTTTATAAAAATTCTCCGGAACTTCAAACTTCATTTAAACCCCATTCTTAAGCTTTCTTACTTTCACTTATTTTTATAAGCATATTTTTTGTCACTTGTTTTTGAACGCTGTCTTCTTATACTCGCTGTATTTTTCTATGATCTCGGCCATGACTATCGACTCCTTTGCAGTAAGCTTGTAACCGTTTCTGGAAAGTCCGGCTATTTTTCTAATGAATTCGCTGATCTCATATCTGAGTCCATCGCCTCGAAATGGCGGATCATATGACTCGATCTTAGACGCGTCCTCATACCTGACCTCAAAATGCTTCATAAGCCACCACGGAGACTGCGCGAGTATGTATCCTTTCGTCCCCGAAATGACAAGCTGTCCTTCGGTCTTAACGGCAACCCCTGTCCTGGCAGATGCCATTGCCCTGTCATAATATATTTCCATTTTATCATATATATCGACACCATTTTCATCAAATATACTGTGAAAGGAAATATCTCTGTAATTCGTTCCGAGAAGCTTTATTATCGGCACCAGAACCGACGGGCCAAATTCATAAAAAGCACCTCCATATTTTGCATCGGTTCTCTCCCTTGAATCTGCCGTCGCAAGCCTTGTGAAATCAGCCTCGATGTCTACGATCTCACCTATTTTACCACTTGTAGCTACATTTATAAGTTCCTGAAAACCCGGACTATACGCTGCCTTTACAGCTTCAAGAAGCACTAATTCTTTTGATTCCGCAAGATTATAGAGGTCCTGTGTCTCATGCTTTGTAAAAGCCAGTGGCTTTTCTGAGAGGACGTGTCTGCCTGCGAGCAGTGCTCTCTTCGCATAATCAAAATGTGTCTCGTTTGGCGAAGCGATATAGACTGCATCTATATTTTCAAGGAATTTCTCATAGTTCTTAGTTTCATATAGAAGTGATGGAAAACTCTTCTGACACACTTCCAGAGTCTCAGTATTTTTATCTGAATTGTAGGCTGCTATGATCTGTGCGCCGCTGATGTATTTCGACTCGGACATAAATCGAGGAGCCATTCGCCCAGTCCCGACGATTCCAATCCGAATCGGCTGAAACATATTTGACCTTATCGCCGTCGATGAGATATCCGGAGTACGCGGCAGATAGACCACTTTGCAGAACTGATTCAGATAGTCGAAAGTGCCAACCCAGTCACTTCCGACTGTGAAAATATCAACTTCATATCTCTGGATGTCCTCTATCTTCTGACCCTCATGATCTTCTATTATAATCTGATCTGCGAATCCAGTGTCCTTTACATGCTGGACTCTCGTAAGCACATCCTCGACAACATTTATTTTTCCACGGTTCTCATCGAAGTGCTCTGAGGTGACACCTACGATCAGATAGTCGCCAAGCGCCTTTGCGCGTTTCAGGAGATTGTAATGTCCCTGGTGGAACAGATCGAATGTACCGTAAGTTATAACTTTAGTCATAGTTATACTATCTTTGATTCTCTCTCTTTTAAATATATTTTACCGGCAAATCCTGATCTTTTATCTCATTATAAATAATATACAAGGTGTTTAGTTTATCAGTATTTCCAGTATTCCTGTAAATATCCATCAACTTTTTTACCATACCCTTTTTATCCACTGTATCATATACCAAAAAAGCGCTGAGTGCTGGTAAAGATATCTCACCATCAGCTATTTGCGCTGTAAGTTCTTCATACGCACTTTCTTCCATGCCAAGCTCCATGCGACGCAGAAGAAAACGTGTCTGTATATATTTGTGATGCATCTCATCATAAGTCTTGCAGTCGCTAAAAAAATTTCTGCTGACACCTGCCATACTTTCACCTTCGTAAATTTTATACATCACACCATCAATAAGAAGATCTGTATTTTTTGCACCACTGCTATTATATTTTATAATTAGTGTATGCTGATTAACCGCATTTTCAGCAATCAGCAGGTTATACCGCGGAAAAAATTTCCGCATTTATATATAACGGCCGCATATCTGTGGTCAAAAACAGTACCTTGAAAAAAGCACAAA
>Ga0214929_100141_pt1 | contig 28695 bp, 30 predicted proteins | sample Stichaenrichm17X_FD_168613 | JGI IMG/M metagenome (GOLD analysis project Ga0214929, IMG submission 168613) | Xylose enriched microbial communities from anaerobic bioreactor in Madison, Wisconsin, United States - 17X | ecosystem: Engineered > Bioreactor > Anaerobic > Unclassified | place: USA... | reverse complement strand
ACTTGACGCCATTGGCAACCGGTTTTCAAGACATATAGGACCGCACAGAAGACCTCGTAGAGGTCATATTTTCGAGGCTTAGTTCGCTTACGAAAATTTTCTAAAGCTGGTCGAATTAATTCAAATTATTGCCGAGTAATATTGCTGGGATAATTTTTCATAGCTTAAACTCGCTTTTTACATAGAAGTATATCAAAAATCATAGATCTTGGACAGCTTCTAAGACATATTTTCAAGTAATATGATGGCTACTGTCACTTGTTTTTAACAACGCTATTAGCAAGTATCGGATGTTAGTTAAGCAGAACTTATTTCCCGATGTCAATTGGAACTAATATCGAAGTTAAGCAAGTCCAAGTCGTATCGTTCGGAACAGCGGAAACTTTCGGTACCAAAATTATTCACTGCTGTAGAGTAGAGGAGGAATGCAATATGGATATACCGACACTAGCAAAATATTTAGCTAAACGCAAACTGACATTGACCAGCGCCGAGAGCTTAACTAGCGGGACCTTTCAAAGCCAATTAGCCGCCACACCACAGGCTAGTCAAATTTATCCAGGCGGTTTCATCACCTACGCCACCACGGCTAAAACCAGGCTACTCGGCGTGCCGGCCGCTTTGATCGCAAAATATGGCGTCGTCAGTCCTGAAGTTGCTAAAAGCATGGCCCAACAAGCGCGCAAAATTGCCGGTACTGATTTTGCGTTAGCATTTACCGGCGTGGCTGGTCCTGATAAATTGGAGGGCGTAATGGTGGGGACTGTTTGTATCGGCTTGGCTAATCCGGAAACGACGTTAGCCAAAACGTATTATTTTCCTGGTGAACCTGAGTCAGTAATGACGCAGAGCTGCCAAGCAGGGATTGATTTATTGGTGCAATACTTGCAGAAATATTAAAACGATATTGCCAGCTAGCGTGAGGCAGCGTAAAGTTAAGTTATTAATTAGCTGGAAGCTCAATATGCGGATCAATGTTTTACAACACACACCTAATGAAGGACCTGGTGCGATCGCACTTTGGGCGCAACAACACCAACATCAATTGTATATCTATCATCCGTATCAATTTCCCAAATTGCAAGAACAAATTAGCCACGCAATAAATCCCGGCAAGACAGTATTTTCATTGATATTCATATTTTAAAGATTCAATCTTTAGCCAGCGGCAGCGGAGAAAAGCTCTTTTGGGGTTTGGTAACCTGACTGCCGGCGTGGTAAGTTGTTTAGCTTGGCTTCCACTGCTTGGATATCACTAGGGTCTAAAGTATCCATGGACAGGCCCTTAGGCACATCACGACGGATCATTCGATTATGCGCCTCATTTGTGCCTCGTTCTGAAGAGCGGTAAGGGTGGGTATAATAAAGGTCGGCAACCCCGTCAAGCACCGTCCCCGCCGCTGCGAATTCTGCCCCGTTGTCAGCGGTAACGGACTTCATGATGTGCCCGTATTCTTGGCAGATCTTAGCCAGTTCGTAGTTGACTGAATCGGCGTCACGGCCATCAATCAAACGCAGGATCTGACAGCGAGATTGGCGCTCGATCAGCGTTAGAATGACACTTTCTTGGCCGTTACGTTTACCGACTACGGTATCCAACTCAAAGTGACCGAACTCTTGGCGCTGATCAATACTTTTAGGTCGCTCTTCGATACTTCGTCCGGCCAGACGCTTATGCTTGGGTGAATGGTGGTGTTTGGTGCAGCGCCGGTTTTTTTCGAGCAGATCAAGATTACGGACTTCAAGTAGTTGCGCATCGATATAGTGGTATAACGTCTTGGTCGAAACCATCTCCTCAGGTTGATATAAGCCTTCAAGTTTAGCACGGCCCACCGCGGCATCAGGCGACCAACCGTCTTGGTGAAAATGGGCCGTAAAGTAGTTGATAAAGTCAGCGACACCAGCGAGTTTCAAAGGTCGATGACAGGACATTCGGTTAGCTTCGTATTTGGCCTGTGCCGCTTCTGGCGAGTACTTGCGGTGATATTGCCGTTGACCGTTCACTTTTTTAACTTGGTCGATCTCACCACGGCGTAGTTCATTACTGATTGTTTGATGACAAACGCCGATAACTCTAGCAATTGCGCGGTTAGAGTATCCTTGGCTGTGTAGCGTGGCGATTCTGCCGCACTCAAATGAAGTTAGGTGGTGACCTTTTTCTCGGACTGTGGTATTCTGTTCTTGCATCAAGACAATAACCTCTTTCATTTTTGTGTTGGAACATCAATGATAACAGAGATTTGTCTTGGTGTTTTTTATTTTTTCAATTAGCTGGATCTAATTGGCTAACTTGATTATAAAACGCGCGGAGGTTAAACAATGTCAGAAAAAACAACTCAAGCTAGTCAACTTGAAAGCGCCCTATAGAATGCGGCCGATGTCTTACGCGGGAAAATGGACGCTTCCGAATATAAAAATTATTTATTAGGGTTAATTTTTTATCGGTTTCTATCCGAGAAAACCTTAACGACTTTTAGTGATTGGGCAGGCGAAACTGAAAATGTCACCCAGAAATATGCTCAGTATATGAATCCTCAGTTTGAATTGGAAGGCGTCTCGGCGCAGCCCAGTTTAGTGGAATATTTGCAAAACACGCTCGGCTATTTAATTCAACCCCAGGCGTTGTACACCACCCTGATTGGCAAGATTCAAGCCCATACTTTTGCGTTAGACGATTTATCTCAAGCACTTCATGATCTGGAACAGTCGACACAAAATCTATCTTCAGCGCAAGACTTTTCGGGTTTGTTTGCCGATGTGGATTTAAGTAGTAATAAATTAGGCAGTTCTTTACAACAACGGAACCAAACTATTAGTGATACTATGTTAGCTTTAAATGCGATTGATCTTATCCATCATCAAGGCGACGTCCTAGGTGACGCCTATGAATACTTAATCGCGCAATTTGCCAGTGATTCCGGTAAAAAAGCGGGTGAATTTTATACCCCGCGGCAGGTGTCCGACATTATTGCCCAGATCGTGACTTATCAGCATAATGCGGGTGACCACCAAGTGCGGACTATCTATGATCCAGCAGTTGGTTCTGGTTCGCTGCTGTTAAATGTCGGACAACACGTGTAAGAACCTGGTTTAGTGAGTTATCACGGCCAAGAACTGAACACCACGACCTTTAACCTGGCCCGAATGAATTTAATGTTACATGGGGTCTCGTATGACGATATGCATTTACGCAATGGCGACACGTTAAGTAAAGATTGGCCGGTTGACGAACCTTACTTATTTGATGCGGTCGTTATGAACCCGCCCTACTCGGCGCACTGGGATAACAGTGACAAACGCTTGTCTGATCCCCGCTTCCGCGACTATGGCGTCTTACCGCCTAAATCTAAAGCCGACTTTGCCTTTCTGCTACACGGCTTTTATCATCTGCAGGAGCATGGAACTATGGGCATCGTCTTACCCCATGGCGTGCTATTTCGGGGGGCTAAGGAAGGCAAAATTCGCCAAAAGCTTCTGCTGGATAACCGGATTGATGCCATTATTGGGCTACCGCTAATATTTTTCATTCCACCAGTATTCCAACGTTGATCATGATTTTAAAGAAACATAAAACCACTGATAACGTCTTGTTTATTGATGCGTCACGGGAGTTTGAAAAGGACAAGAATCAAAATAAGCTAACGGCAGCCAATATTCAAAAAATTGTGACCACTTATCAAAACCGGCAAGATGTCGATAAATATGCTCATGTGGCCTCACCGGCGGAAATCAAGGAGAATGACTACAACTTAAATATTCCGCGCTACGTTGATACATTTGGACCGGAACCCGAGATTGATCTGAACCAGGTCAAAGCTGATCTAAAGCAACTGGACGAGGAAATCAGTCAGAATGAACAAGCCTTTAATGAATTAGCTAGCCAGTTAGTGACCACCCAGGTTAATGATCAGTCAAAACCGGAGGCTCACAATGAAAGATAACCAAGCTAAATATCCGCAATTAAGATTTAAAGGTTTCACTGATCCTTGGGAAGAGCGTAAGTTTAAAGATAATATAGTATCTATACAAACAGGGACTAATTTATTAGGTTCTGCAGTTAACGAAGGAACCCCATTGATAAAGATGGGAAACCTTCAAAGAGGGTATTTTTCTTTCAAGAAGCTTGAATACCTTGATTCAAATAGTAATGTTGGATCGGAAGATATTGTTAATTACGGAGATTTTTTGTTTAATACAAGAAATACTTTGGAACTTGTTGGTAAAGGTGCTACATGGACTGGAATAAGTGGTAAATATGCTTTTAATAGCAATATAGCTCGCTTTAAATTTGATGGAATTGATACAATATTCTTTAACTATTTATATAATACCCAACAAGTTATCTCCCAAGTTCACGCAAGAGCGGTTGGGACAACCAGTGTATCCGCCGTGTATCCAAGAGATCTAAATTCGTTATTATATTACTTACCTAGTATTGAAGAACAACAAAAAATCGGTTCATTCTTCAAACAACTTGATGACACTATCACTCTTCATCAGCGTAAGTTAGCTATGCTTAAGGAACTTAAACAGGGCTATTTACAGAAATTGTTTCCCCAGAATGGTAGTAAGTTCCCGCAATTAAGATTTGCAGGGTTTGCTGACGCTTGGGAACAACGTAAGCTTGGAGAGCTTGGATTGAATATTTCTGATGGAGACTGGATTGAGAAGCAACATATTTTCGAGAATGGACAGTATCGGATAATCCAAACCGGTAATATTGGTGTGGATGAGTACCTCGATAAGCCACAAAATGCAAAATATTTTCGTCAGGAAGACTTTAACCAATTAAAGGCAAATGAAATATTTCCAGGCGATATTGTTGTTTGTCGCTTAGCAGATCCGGCAGGTAGAGCCGTGATTTTACCAAACATCGGGAAACAGATGGTTACTTCAGTTGATGTCGCAATTTTGCGTCCTAGTTCAAAGATCTCATTTCGATTTTTGGTTTCACAACTAAATAATCCTCGTAACCTCAAGCAAGTTCAAATAATGGCATCTGGCTCAACACGTACTAGGATTAGTCGAAAAAACCTAGAAAGGGAAATCATTCAGCTTCCCAACATCAATGAACAAAAAAAGATAGGAAGCTTCTTTTCAATTTTAAATAGTACCATCGCTCTTCATCAGCGTAAGCTTGAAAAACTCCAAGAACTTAAAAAGGGGTATCTACAAAAGATGTTTTGCTGATTCTTAATTTGATCAAATTTAGGATCCTATGAAACCCCATGACTTAATTTTTATTGTGCTTGGTCAACACTTAATTCACCTGTATAATGGATTACGCAGGAAGTTTTAAGGGCGGTGGCTGTCTTTTCCCTTGCGAGGTGAGGCCCATGGGAACATGGAATAATCTTCAGGAAGGTTTCACAGTCAATGAGCGTCTTCCAGACACTCTCGTTGATGTTGCTGTTTGCAATGTTTATTTTAGCGTTGCTAACATACATCGACAAAAGGAACAAATAAAAAAGCCGCCCTGCGTAACTTTGGCTAGGTTACAGGGTGACTCAACTATCATTTTTTAACTAATGCCACCGCCTTTGAAGCGGCTTGCGCGGGAAGTCTTGTTAGCGCAAGACTTCCTTTTTCTATTACATTATAGCATGTCCCTTAAAAACTGGCTAACGTTTTAGGCTTTGATCAGGTTCAGAATCTGGTTGTTTGATTTCTGGATGCTGTTCAGCAAAGAATTTCAGTTGCTTCTGTGTTCGCTCACTGATTTCTTGGTGCACATCGTTTAACTGTTTTTTAAATTGTGCCTTCTGTTGTGGACTAGTTGCTTGTTGAATTTGTTGTTGCAAGCCTTGATATGACTGATTAAGTGTCAGGGCTGATAGTTCTTTTAGATCATGCTCAGGCTCTTTTTGGGCTTCTTGTAAGCCTAATTGTTTGGTTAACCCGTCGCTAAGCTCAATCACTTTGTTACTAACTTGCTGGATTTCACTTAAAGCGCTATGGATCACGGCTTTATCTTTAGCCCAGGTAGCCACATACCCGAGTGAGTAGTTACTGGTATCAACACCAATATTTTGCATGGCAACATATGCGACCGCTTCGGCTTGCGTTTCTTGATAGGCTCGCGGGCGATCTTTAAAGGCTGATTTTAACCCATGTAACTGACTATGCGCATATTCATGATATAACGTCTTCAATTTTAAAGCATTATCGGGCTCATCGCCACCAATGACGATTTCATTAGTGCTGGGTTGAAAATACCCCTTAGCTCCATTTAGCGTCTCTAAAGGCACTTCACTGACTTTAAGGTCGGTTTGCTGGTTTAAATAATCTTTGAACGCGTTATACAAGCTCGTTACATTCTGATGATCGGCTAAATTTTCTTTGACAAAATCCTTGGCACTTAACACTGGCTCACCGCTAGTTTGTGATACGTCAAAGACGGGTAGATAACGGTAACCGACAATGGCGCGTTCATCGGTGGTATCAAGACGCTTTTGCTCGGCTGGTGTTAACTTCTTAATAATCGGAGCCGCAATCCGAATCGCTTTTGCGCCTCGTTTGACGGTGCGGTTAAAAGCCGTCTGCCATTGCTTAAAGCCCGCGACTTGAGTGGCTTTCGGATTTTGCGCATAAATCAAATCAATGTTTCTAGCGCTATAATGATGAAATTTAGCCAGGGTATTAAGATACTGTTTAAATCGGTCACTATCGGTTAATTTTAGGATTTGCTGTTCAGCCTGGGCGACTAATTGTGCTTTCCAAGCCTTAACATCTGGTTTGTTTGGCATGAGTTACCCCTCCTCATCTTCAAAAATATCATTCAATGTCGGCAATGATCTTATTTGAATCGAGGTCGTACCATAAAGGGCAACGTAACCGTCAGACAATTTTTGCCAAGCCACTTGATAATAGGCTCCGTTACCAGTGATTTCTTTTAGATACTTGTAGGTTCCTTTAGCCTGCAAAACTGGTAATTCACTCCCAATGACTTCTAATTTATTATCCATTTTATGATCTCCTTTGCTTTGCTAATCTTACCCGTTGTTTAGGTTTACTTTTGGCTTTATAAAAGTGAACCTAAACAACGGGTTCAACAACGTGCAGGGCGGTAGGCAGGTTCTAATCAAAATCAAAACTTAATTTATGACCGTCAAGTTTTAGCTTGGCGTCAAACGACTTACCTTTTTTGCTCTTGAACCCCTTTAGTTTGCTGGTTTCACCCTTGGTGACTAAGGCTTTGATTGCAGTTTTACCGAGGGCTTTGCTGCTCCATTTCTTGGGTAGAGTAAAGTCTTCGCCTTGCTTAGGCTTTACAATGTAAAACTTCTGTTTATTTAAAACGGTCGCTTGCGGTGTTTCTAAGAAGACCTCGTCGGACTTTTGTGCTTGCTGTTGGTGATTGATTTGTTGCTTAATGGCTGCATTGCCGGTTAATTGTGTGGGAACATCAGCGATTAACTTCGCCACAAACTTCTTGATTTGGCTCAAAAAATTATCCGGAGTGCGTTCTTCGGTACTGATTTGCTGTAATGCTTGCTCCCATTTAGCCGTCATTTCTGGGCTAGTTAGCAAGGGTTCGAGTTCGACCGCTTTACATAATGTTATCCCGGCTTCACTGACGTGCAGCTTATTTTTTTCAGTGACGAGATAGCCGCGTTTTTTTAATATTTCCAGTACATTTGCCCGGGTCGCACTTGTCCCAATTCCTTGCACATCTTTAAGAATCGCTTGGGCTTCTTCATCATCAAGCGTTTTGCCGGCGGTCTTCATGGCCGTAATCAGGGTACCTTCGGTAAAGGGTACCGGTGGTGTCGTTTCTTTTTGCGGTGTTTGCAGATTCGCTTGAACTTGGTCGCCTTGGTGAACGATCGGTAGGGTGGCTGCCTCTTGCTGGTCGGTTTTGTGATCATCAAATAAAGCTTGCCAACCTTGCTTAGTTGGGACCTTACCCGTTGCTTTAAAATTGGCGTCACCAACTTGGGTAATAATGGTAGTTTCCTCGTACTCGTACGGATCAGCAAACATCGCTAACGTTGTTCTTAAAACCAGGTCGTAGACTTGTTGCTGTAATTTAGGCAAGCTGGCCAGCTTCTCTTTCGTCGGGACGACTTTAGTCATAATAATGGCATAGTGTTCTTCAACTTTTTTCTCATTAACATAGCGCTTATTTGGGGTGGTATTGGTTAAAGCGACTTGTTTAGAGACTAACCCCAGATACTTCGTCAGATTAGCCACTAAATACTCAAATTCTTCATCAGTGATATAAGCACAATCGGTGCGGGGATAACTGAGTAGTTTGTCTTCGTATAAGCTTTGAATAGCCGCTAAGGTTTGGCTGGCACTGGCGTGATAACGTTTATTCATGGCACTTTGGAGACTAGATAGCGAGAATAGTTGGGGACTAGCTCGTTTTTTGCCTTGTTTTTGGACGTCCTTGATAAAACCGTCCTGTGAGCCTTTCTGAACGTGTTTAGCTTGCATGAATGTCATTAGCCCTGCTTCGTCTTTAAATCGCTGATAGGGGTCTAATTTTGCGACAAATTTTTGCTGATTAGCTAAAATTTCCGCATTTAGCTCAAAATAAGGTTCCGGCTTAAAGTTTTTGATTGCCTGGTCCCTTTGATAGACCATATACAAGGTTGGCGTCTGCACGCGACCAATTGAGTATATCCCGCGTACCCCGTTTTGTCTTAATAACAAGGTGTATAAGGGACTACCATTCATTCCAATTAACCAATCGCTAATTTGACGGGTTTGGGCTTCTTTATAAGCCAAATAGTCTTTGTGCCAATCGCCAAGATTTTTGAATCCGGTAATAATGGCGTCTTTTTCCAAACTATTCAACCATAGCCGCTTAATGGTCTTCTTTTTAACGTCAATCTGGGCTTGGTTCATGATTGACCATGCGATATTGGAGCCTTCCCGACCACTATCGGTAGCAACAATAATGGTATCGGCCTTCGTTAACAGGTCTTTGACGATCCCGTATTGGTCCTTTTTACTAGCTGACACTTCAAACTTGTATTTATCGGGGAAAATCGGTAAATTAGATAAGGCCCATTGCTGGTATTTCCGATCATATTTATCCGGTGTGGCTAGTTCAACTAAGTGTCCGAGACCATACGTGACAAGCGTATTCTCGGGCAAAACAGGGTCACTAACCGTATAGTAACCCTGTTTTTTGGTGCTCTTTTGAAAGGCTTGGACGTATGAACGGGCTTGACTGGGTTTTTCAGCTAAGATAACAGTGGTCATGTTCGTTCACTCCTTGTGATTAAGTTTTTGATCTAATTCTGTTTTACCTTGTTCAGCCGCTTTCAACCAAGTTTTACGGCGCAATTCTTGTTGTTGCTCTATCGATTGTTGCTTCAAATAATGTTGATACCGGTTGATGGCTTTGAGATCTGCATAGGCTGACCAACGGAATAATAAGCCACCCAGCAGTAAAACTAAGGCCATTAGCGCAGTTCCTAAAAAATCGGTATGGTTCGCCGTGAAAAGCTCTTGGTATAAATCCATTAACATGAGGTAAATTCCCATTATATAGAAGACCATGCTAACTAAGTTATCAAAATAGTAAGACAACTTAGTCCGCCGTGAAGGTGTTGCAAAAGGGTCGGTTCGCATATCTTTTTTGGCTTTTTCCAATAACCAGTGTGCGATTTTCTTCATAACTATTTTTCCTCCTAGTGGTTACGGAAATAATTTTGAAACATTCTCATGGCACCCATACCAGCACTTTTAGTCACACCGGTTGAAGCCCAAAAGTCTTTAACGGCGTCAGGTGTTTTGACCACCAGAAAACCGAATCCGATTGAAGCAATAAAAGCAATAAACCCGTATTTAGCCATATTAGTGAAACACCACACTGATAATGACATACAAAGCACCTGGCTAATAATGGAAGCATTGTAATAAATGTACTTCTTCCACCACGTACCACTATAATCAAAGCTTTCAGTCGCCATGCTCATTGCAGCTAAAGGAATTGTCAGGTTATACCACGCCATATCAGCCACAAACACACACATTTTGATAAAGAACACGACGGTTACGACAGTGAAGATTAGCAGAAACAAAATCTGTAAGGGTAGCGAAATGCCAACATCTTTTAGCCCAGGTACTTTATTCATGCCGGTAATCGATTTAGCAGTAAACTGCTGATCAGAATTAAACATATACTTTAGCAGGGGCAAGGTAATTGAACCTTGAATAAAGCCTTGTAAGAACACGAAAACCGGAATCACGGCCGCTGATTTAATCCCGTCCATGATGATATTAGCCCAAGTCACATCGGTACTTTCGTCCGCCTCTTTTAGAATTGTCATCACAATACGCCCAAGGACAACCACAACGACTAACGATGTCGCAAAGGATAGGAAGATGGCATACCACGTTTTAATAATCGGCAAGCTTTGATTGGCTTGGTCAATGATGGCCTTACAGATGTTGAATAAACCATCTAACAAACCAGACAGTAGCCATTCGAAAAAGTGTGAAATAGCTGATTGAATAATTTCTGTCATTTTAAAATCCTCCTTTGTCTATTTGGGAATGAGTGAGACCGTACCAGTATCACTTTTAGCCAGTGTGTTAATTGGTGTTAGTTTATATTTGTCTGACTGCTTTTTAATCTTAAACAAACGTGTTTCTGTGCTACCTGAAACACTATTTTTACCAATGAACTTAATTTGTTCATTGCCCTTGTTTTCAATCAACTTGTAAGTATAAACTTCGCTAAAGCCCGCTTGGGTAAGTGTTAAGTTGCTTTTTGAAAACTTTGCAGTAGTGGCCATACCATTATCTTTGCTAGAAGCAAATGTCCACTGATGGCTTTGCAAATCTTGTGCTGTAGACTTTCCGCAGGCGGTTAGACCGACAGCAATCAGCAACACTGTCATCACAGCGATTATATATTTCCAATATTTTTTCATTAATATGTCCTCCATTATCCAAGCATCTTCTTATGTCTAGACTCTAATTCTTGATCGATATTATCCTGCAATTTGTCTTCTTCGTCATCGGTTGTTTGATCGTCTTTTTTTGCTTGGTGTTGTGCTTTAACCGTCTGATTCCACTTATCTACCTTATTCTTAAAGTTGGTTTCTTGGCTGGCTTCTGGTTGGCCTTGATACTCATTCTGTGACAAGTTAACCAAATGATCAGCCCCTGGAAATAGTTTAAATTGGAACGCTTTTGTAGCTTTGACCGGCCGTGTATTACTAAAGATTAATAAGCTCTGGTCTTCGGGCATCCGCATAATTTCATCGGGCGTCATGAGCGAACGGCTCGTATAGCTGTAACTATCGCTCTTGCTGTGGCTTTCTTCCTTGCTATGACTGGTACTCTCACTACCCGTTTCCACTTTCACAGTTGATTTTCCTAACAGATCACTAAAGTATTTAGCGGTCACATCATTAGCGGCATTTAAGCAAATCTTAACGGCATGATTTCCTAAGATACTCTCGGCCTTATCCTTGCCATACAAGGCTTGGAGCTGGGTTAAGGTTTGACAAATTGTCGTCACGCCAATGCCGTACCCCCGACACGTCGCTAGGAACTCCTCATACTTGGGAAACTTCCCTAAATTGACAAATTCATCAAGGATAAAGTCGACTTGGTGGGGCAATTTAGCGTGATGATCGGCGGCTAATTTGTATAATTCATCAAATAATTGTGAGAAAAACAGATTGATGAAGCTTTCATAGGTATTATCCATGACCGGAATAATCACATACAGTACTACTTTGGCTTTGCCAATCTCTTTTAAATCAAAGTCTGAAAAGCTGGTAAAATTGGCCACTTCTTTGTCAACAAACTTCGAAATGGTCGCCAACAGGCTTTCAATAATGCTGGCTTTCATTTCTCCTTTAGCCTTTTTGAAACCTAACTCATAAGCGCGTCTCGCTGGATCAGTCATAGTTAGATCAAGAAACAAGGTATCTAGCGGACTATCCGCACCCTTTTCCTCGGCTTCAACGTCATTTTCTTGTAAGACCTGCGTTACGCCCGCCAAATTTCGTTGTTCTGGTGACCGGTGGTTCATGACAAACAGGATTAAAGCCTTCAAAAGCTGTCTTTGGGTACTGAACCACACGTCTTTTTTACCTTCGGCATTTTCACTTTGCACGATCTTTGTTGCCACGGTTTCGGCTTGAATATCCCGTTGAATATAATCAAAAGGATTGTAGCGATCACTATGCGCCATGTTGGCAAAGTTGACGACATGTACTTGATAACCCTGGGCTAGTTTGATACCGGCCGTCTTTTCGTATAATTCACCTTTCGGATCGGTCACGACAATGCTGTTCTCCGTTTCGTTAAACAGGTTGGTAATGACGACTGATTGGGTCTTATATGATCCAGGACCCCCGACCACAAAAATGTTCCGGTTGGGTTTGGTACTGTTATTCTGGTAAACAATCTTCTTATCTACGATCCCTAAAATTGTCCCATTCATGTTAATCTCCTCCTTTCGCTGACTTTTCTCGATCCACTAATGATTTGAGGATTTCTGCCTTGGTACTCTTGTTAAACGCTGCGGTGAGATCTTTAGCAGTAATACTAAAGTAATGGTCACTCAACTCTTTTAGATTCCCCCAGGCCGCACTCCCGTGGGTTTCAGTGTCCGCAGTTTCCCAAGCTTTATGCTTGCTGTTCCGTTTCAAGGCAAAATAAATGGTGTATAGGACCACACCGATACTGACGATAATTAATACCGGATTCTTTTGGCCCAAATACAAGTTGTAATAGCGCCAGGGGTGTAAGGCTAACTGCTTTAACACCGTTGGCATATGATCCGCAAAAGTTAGCTTATAGTGCGACAAGGCCATGACTGATCCAGCTAAAATCTCCGCTAAATACAAGCCAATGATTAGCGTTAGTAGATATGGCCAGCTGACTTTAACGCTGTTTAATAATTTGTCTTTCATCTAATCACCTACTATCTGTTTAATCCTTTGTTGGTTGGTACCGGAGTATCGTTGCTTGCCATGGATCAAGGTTGGGACTGACGTTAATTGATATTGCTGAATGTAGTGCCGATTCTGCGATTGATTCATGTTAATAAAAACAACGTTATGGCTAATGACGTTGTGCCAATAGATTCGGTGAAAAATAGCTTGGCAATCCGGGCAATCATCGCGATAGAAGAACAACACTTTTTTAGGGTGCTTAGCCAGCGTCACGATTGGTCGCTGCTTTTCTACGTGGTTGACATATTGATGACTGGCAAACCCACCAACGGCTAAAATCACCACGATTACCGCTAGGTCTTTACCAACCCGCTTAATTAAGGTCACTGGCTTTAAAACTGCTGCCTAAATTTTGTACCGCAGTGATTCGATCCGTGGTGGTATCGAAAGTCACCTGATAAAGTACCGTCGCCTTTTGCCAGTCGTTGTCGCCACTCTTACTTTCGTAACTGACAACGGCCAAGCCTTTCATATTTTGCCCCTGCTTACTTTGCGTATACAGGTTCAGTTGATTTAACTTAGCTGAAACACTATTGCTATCACCATAAGTGCCCTTATTTGAAAAGTATTGCTGATATAGCTTGTCGGAAATCAAGTCTTTCACGCCATCTTTACGCTGTCCGTAGGTCTTGGGCTTAAAGTTGTTCATGACCCTAAAGAACTTGGTGACTACCGTATTAAAGCTAAGTTCAGCCTGACTTTTGTCTTTATTATTTTGGTAGGTCTTATAACTGTCAATTTGGGTGCTCAATAACTGCTTTTGTTGGTTGGCTTTAGTCAATTGCTGGTTAACTTGTCGCTTCTGTTTTTGTAAACGACTGATCTGCTGTTGTGCCTGCTTAACTTGGCTATGTTGATAGGCATTCGTTCCTAATGACATAATTAAGATCAAACCACCAAGTGCAATACTTAAAACCACGCTCCGCTTCATTTGTTGGTTCCTCCTTACTTCTTGATTGGCCGGGCTAACGTTACATCGCTACCACTTAGTAAGCTATAAAAGGCGGTGCCAAAGGTGCTTTCGTTAACCTTGTCGCCGACACCACCTTGCTCAATGATCTTGGTGGCTTTACCTTGCCATTTGCCTAGCAGAATGGCGGTATGCCCGTTGTTGCCGGCTCCGGCGCCTTGATTAACAATCACAATATCGCCAGCTTTCGCGTCATTTTCACTGATTTGTTTCAAGTATTGATGGCTACCTTTGGCGTCACTAGCCATCGTGCCGGTAAACCAGCCCATATTGGCCGGTACCTTGTAACCAGCTTTATTAAGCGCTAACCAGACAAAGCCCGAACAATCAGTTCCACCAGTTTTGCTGGGATTCTTTAAATCACTGCCTAAATTGGGGCTGGGGTGAGTTTGAACATAGTAGAAATCGCCTTTCATACTTTCTGCGTTTTTAACGATACTACCGCCGGAATAGCTCGGGTCATTATCGCAGCCTAGCTCGGTCAGATTGCCGGAACTCGCATTGTCTAACGTATTACCGGCCACGGGATCACTTGCACCCAACACGGAATACCAGTGATCGGCATAACCGTATCTTTGGCTTAAATACCATTGTTCCGGGTTCTTGCTCATGCCTTCATAATCCATTAACCAGGCTTTGGTCGCTTTGTGCACGTCCGTATACTTAAAGATCTGCTTGTTTGACGCATAGTAACTACTGTTCAATTCTTGATCGAGATAGTCCAACTGCACGCCGAGATTCATCGCTGGTTTGTTTTCTTTGTGGGCTAAGTCTTCCAACTTATCTTTTCGGCCGCCTAACCACTGGGCTAAGCCCGTGGCCCCGGAGCTTGAATTGACGGACTTAGGATCAAGGCGACTTTCTAGTTGTAAGACGCCCAAGATACCGGCTGCCGCTTGTGGCGTTGCACCATACTTCTGTTTCCAGTGCGCATAGATATTTTTGGCATTTTCCGTCATGCTCTTACTATCTAATTGTGTTTCTGTAGTGGTTGAGTTATCACAACTGTTTTCTTGCAATTGACCAGTAAGCGCGGCAATTAGCAAGATGATTAGCAGAAGGGCGCCACCCACAATATAAGCAATCAATTTCCACTTCTTTTTCTTATATTCAAATGACAATACCTGCATTTAATCACCCACTTTGTGCTTGGCCTGATCGACTTGTTTTTGCGCTGCTGATTGGTCACTCTGCGCGTTCTTTAAGTCCGACTTAGCCGAATCCACCTTCTTGTCTTTGTCCTTATCTTTACTGCCATCAATCTTGTTGGCGTCATCTAACTTCTTTTGGGCGTCGCTAACTTCGTTCTTAGCGGCATTGAGACTTAACAAGGCTTTTAAATACTTAGCTTTAGGACTGTTCACGCCGGCTAACTTGGTTTGGACAGTCTGGGCGTCTTGCGTATCATTATGGGCGAGGAAAGCTTGTCCCATTCTCAATAAAACATCAGCGTTCGTCGTAAAGGATAATTGGTTATTAAGCGTATTGGTATCATAATTAACAATCGCTTTTTCGAGTTTCAATTGATCTTTTTGCTTACTCGTCGCCTTAGTTGGTAACTGCCAATCGGCCACTTGACTGCTATCTTGGTTGGCATAAGCCGCATTAACAACCTTGTTCAACTGACTTGGGTCAACGTTTAAAGCTTGCTGGTATTGACGATGCTTTAAAAAGACACTGACTTGCTTAGTTGAAGGATAGCCGGCCCGTTTCATATCTTTTTGCGCTTCTGACCACTTCTGATCATTTAAAGCGGTCTGAATTTGACCGCTATATTTTAATCGCGTGACCTGGGCTTGGTTCTGGTTAGCTAAGCTTTGATACTTTCGTTCGTCACTTTTATGGACTAAGCCGACGGCCAAAACGGCCACAATCGCCACCCCGGCCACACTCAACCATAAACGTTGTTTGGTTTTCTGCTGGGCCGTTTCAACTTCCTGCCATTCGTGATAGCTCACAAAGTCCTCAATGCCGTTAACCACTTCCGTTAACTCATTTAACGACGTAGCTTTAGCTACTTGTTGTAAATAGTCGTCCGGGTGTTTGGCTAAGGCTTCTTGGGGATTGCTTAGTAGCCGTTCATAGGGCGTCCCCGTCAAGCAAAACAGAATCAGTGCTTTGTATTTGGCTAAATTGCTATGCTTGTCATCATAAGGCATGAGTTCATTGGCTCGGTAGGCGTACCAAACATGTTGCATTGGGTAATACCACAGGTTAGATGGGTTCAACGCAACGTGATACTGGCTATCGTTAACCACCTCTTGCGTCATGATTTCCTTGGCAATCGCTGACCGGATTGCCTTATTTTCATGTGGCAAGTCCTTTAATGATCTGACTTTATCCGGCAAGGTATAAGTTAAAACAACCTTCTGGTCTTGCTCAACCACGTTAACCAACTGTAAGAAATTGGCATCAGCTTCCTTTAATTCGTTTAGCTCACTCAACTGGTCATATCGAAACTGATTGTGATTGAGTTCGAGAATTAACTTGTTTCCCTGTCGCTTGAAGGTGCCAACCTCGATATTCAATAACTGGTTTGGTTTACTCATTTAAAGTCCCTCCTTCCTCCTCGGAGGTAGTTAAAGCGTCAATCTCACTAGGTGTTAAGGCCACGCGCTTTTGATAGTCCGGTTGCCCGGCTGTCTCACGGTTGTATTTTTCTTGGTAAGCTTCTGGGTCGATTAGTCGTAGTTCTTCTTCGGTCAACTCGACACGCATAAAGGCGCGTTGGCTACCATAGATCATCAGGGCTTCGCCTTGTCTACGACGTTCTAGTAGCTTCTTTTCTTTATCCGAGAACGTCATACGCAATTTGGTAATCACATCATCAACGCCTTTACCGTCAAGACCAAAGAACACTTTGGTGTAGGAGTTCCCAATAATGGCTTCACCAATGTTCTGCCCGGTATCTGTCGTGCCTTCGATCACATCTTGGATTTGCTGCGTTCCGGCAATCGCCCCAGCATTATACTTTCTAAACCGCTTGTAGGCTTGGTGGAAAAAGGTGGCGGCTGCTTTGTGCAAGGTCAAGAAATGAAATTCATCGACAAACAATTTCTTGCGGGTATGCCGATCTTTGGTAATTTCGTCCCATAGATACTGGAAAGTATTCAGATAGGCGGCTGATTGGACTTCCTGCTCACTTTGTAGCGGTTTTAGATCAAAAGAAATGATCTTCCCCTTTAGGTTGACGTTGGTATGGCCGTCAAATAGGCTGTTAGAACCATGGGTATAACTGCCTAAGATGTAGTAGAAGTCTTTAACCCGATTGAATTTGTCGGCGTCTTTATCTGCCAGTTTTTCCAACTCGTCATAAACATTGGATAAGGTCGGCCACTGATCGTCTTTAATCTCTTTTAAGCGGCTATATTTCAAAACGCCACTGTTGACGTAAGCTTGTTTAACGACATCATCAAGGATTGCCAGCTCAACTTGGGTAATCCCGGTTTTAAGCACTTCAAAGAATCCCTTTAATCGCTGGATTTTATCTTTGACTAGTAAATCAAGGTTTGTGACCGCTTCATCGGCGCTTAAGATTTCTTCGGAAAAGATTTGTAGCGGGTTAATTTTGTACTTCGCATTAGAAGTTAAGTGCAAGACTGCCCCACCCAGGGCTTCGACAATCTTGGTATATTCGTTTTCTGGATCAATAATGTAGAGTTGATAGTCTTGAATGGCGTAGCGTAGGATTTTTTGGATCATATAGGTGGTCTTGCCGACCCCCGAGGTCCCAATAATCACTTGATTTTGATTAAGCGTCTTATTGCGATCCAGCATATCCACGGCAATTAAGCTGTTGGTATCTTTGTTAACTCCTTCAATATCGCTTCTCGGCTTTAAGTCCAGAATTTCAGCGTCATCAAAGGGAAACATGCTGCTGGCGACTTCGGTATTACTCTCTTTATAGGTGTAATCCCCCATGAGGTTCTCGTTAATTGGCATGGTTGACCAAAATGCTTGGAAAGTCGCTTTAACGGGCACTAGGGGCTTCATTTGTAGTTTAATCAACGTATTCTTGACGTTTTCGGTTAAATCGTCTAGTTCTGCTAAACTGTTGGCCCGCAGATAAATGAGCATATGTTGGTACACAAATGTGGTAGAATTATCGAGGTATTTATCTAGTTGCATGTTGGCTGAATCAATATAATTTTGCAGAATTTTCTTTTTATACGGGTCGAACGTATTCAGCTTCTGCGCTTCTTTATTTTGAATCGTCTTCTTGTAATAGGTAATCATTGAATTGTTACTGGCGCTGTCGATATATTGCACAATATCGATGACGCCTTTTTTTCGCTTCAATTCTGACAACCAGTTGCCATACACCCGCTTGGGATAGTCAGCAATCGCTAACACCCGAATAAAATTCTCGCCCGACTGGACGTAGGTGGGGTACTGTTCCCAGCTAAACGGGAATAGTGAATGCAAGCTATCGCGATCAATCAGCATGGTAAAGTCTTCAACCTCCGCTTTGGGCTTACTACCCGTTTGGTCGCTGTCGCCTTGATGGCTTTCTTTTTTAGTTGGCATAAATAAATCAATGACCTTATCACCAAAACTCATCCTGTTGCCTCCTATCCATTGAAATTGATTAAGTTCTTTAAAATCTCTTGAACTTCTTGACTAGTCAAGACTTTGGCCGTCACATCAAAGTCCGTTAACGCATTTTCAATATCTCGTTTAACTTGTTCGATCTTTTCGTCTAAATGATTGACCGCTAGGTTTAAGCTCTTAACACTTTTGTCTTTAATTGGCACCTTAACGATTAGCAGATGTTGCTTAGTTGTCATGTTTTTGGATTCTTGGACTTTAGTAAAGTGATCCAAGTAACTGGCTATGAGCTGGATTTTGAACTGTTGCTCCGGGTGGCCTTTTTGTAAGGCGAGATACCGCCGTTTGAGACCATTGAGATAAGCCGTCATATTGACGGGAATCGTTGGCTCTAAGAACTGTAACGTGTCATCAACGCCTTCACCTAAGGTACTCATGAGAAACGCGCCATAGTCCTCAAAAACGTCCTGTTGTTCGGTTTCATTAAGTAGATCAAGGTTGATCCCACTAACTTCCAAAATGCCAACGAGATTACCGGTTTTGGTAACTTCGTAATTACCATACATACCCACCACCAAGCTCATGTCATCAATGGTCTCTTTGCCACCATTGATTTTAGGCGGTTGGTAATTCCAATCGAGTTTCGCTGATTTATTGGCGGTTTTGCTCTTCTTCAAACGCATTTAGTTCACCTCGCTTCTTCGGTTTTAAATAAAACAGTTTCTGACCATTGGCATAGTGGCGTTTCAACTTAAAGTTATCCCGCACTTTAATATTCTTCCGCGCCGCAACTGGCCTAATTGTTAAAATAGCCATGACAATCGTCATGGCTAAGACAACAATCACTATTTTTATCAGGACTAAGATCAGACCATAGGGTGGGATCGCAATAAAAATTAAGCCCACTAGTCCTGCCAGCGCCGCATAGCCAAAATCCTTCAAGGTGTAGTCTTTCCAGATCCCGTAATCTTTATCTACGTTCTCTGGGAAGATAAATTCTTTTCCTTTCTTCATTTGGCAGGCTCCTTTTTAAATTAAGTGAATAGGCTGTAAACCCAAGGTAATAGCCAGATAATGGCTGCCGCTAAGGCCACTAAACCAGCCACCCGACCAACCGCGTGATAAACTTCTGATTTCTCTCGCGGATCATCTGCGTCAGGCATTCTTTTGATAATAATAAATAGCGCGACACAAATCCCAACTAAAACGACCAAACCAGTTAAAATACCTTGAATCGTCTTACCAGCGCTGGTTAGCTTGCTTTTAACTTCGCCACCGTCCGCCGCCAAAACAACCTGGGCGTTCATTAAGCCCAAATAAATCGCAGTAGCTCCAGTAGTTGCTAGCGCTTTCATTTTTCTGTATTTTGACATGTTATTCCTCCTTCCTATCGTCTTCTGATGTTCGTAATTGAATTTGTTCTGCCTGCGTTTCTTCTGGCTCACGCTGATAGAACTTGTTCAATTGTTCCTCGGCAATGTGCTGGCTTGGTAATGGGTCGGTGGCTAATCTGACGTGGCCATTTTCACTCGTGGCTAAGTAATACTCCTTTTCTGACTGACCTAGCTCTTGGGTCTCTAAGACATGCACATTATGTTCATAACGGCCTAAGGCGTTATCAACTTCTAAGCCATAGAAGCCTAAGAAACCTTCTAAGAAGCTCTCACCAAAAAAGGTCATTTCGTTTTTGATCTGCTTATATTGATGGGTCGGTTTATCACTTACCAATTTTTCGGTCTTTTTAGCATTTTGACTGTCTTGATGGCGATTAAACCAGCCCCTAAGTTTTAATGGCGGAGTTTTTAGCTGACGTTTAATGGTCTTCTTAATCATTGCTCGACGAACTTCATCGATTGGCTGGCCGTCTTGATCTAAAATTGCTTGTAACTGTTTTGGATCAGTCAATGCTTGGTCATCATCAACCACAATCGCCTTTTGATCATCATGAACTAGCTTGCCATTAATGCCTTGCCAGCTTTCTACTTTCATTGGATCACCTCCTTATGTTGTTTGTTGGGTTAGAAATATTAAACAACTAGCTTTCCCCTAACCCGCCCGGTAAAATGGATTATTAGGAGGGTGACACCTAGAAGGCGTATTTCTAGGTGCTGATCCCCGTTAGCAACTTCACTGCTTACGAGGACGCCCTCTTTTTTTATGTGGTTTTTAACCCACTCTATCCCTTCATCAGATATTAATTTATTGGTACCTGAACCAAGCAAAAATTGATCAGGGAACTCTGGATGTCGTTTGATCCAGTTGCTGACATAATTTCGGCCACGCCCCAGCTTATGATTAGCTTGCGTTAGGCTGTACCATTCCTGATTACCTGTCACATGTAAGTTCTCCTTTCTTAATTTAGTCATAGTTTAGCACTAAAAGGTGTAACTTACACCATTTATTTTTTTACATTTAGGTTACAAGTGCCTGCCCCCATCTTCATGCCGATTACGGGTTTGGTGTTGCCGCTGCTTTTTCGTCATTGCCCACTCGGTCTCTTTTAAGTCACGTAGTTGCTGCTTTCTTAGATAGTCCGTATTTTTCGCATATAAAATGGTCATTAAGGCTTCGTCCAAAATATTCATCAGGTAATTTTTCGGGCTAGTTGGGTGGTAATTAACGGCCTGATAGTCCTTAACTTGAGCTTGCTTATATTGATCAAACCGTGTTGTCTGTTGTTTCAAACGGGCTTGCACCATTTCAATTTGTTTGTGATCCAACTTAGGATCTTGGCCACATTCGCCGATAAACAGTTGCCGGGTGCCATCATGTTTTAAGACCCGTTGTAATCGGTGGTTCTGAATATCTTTTAATTCAATTTTACCTAACAGGTAATTCAAACCAGCTTGGTGTTGCTGACTAGTAAAGACTACCGGTGGCTGCTGTTGCAATTGACTAAGATCATCGGCGCTTAATGGCTTTAATTCTGGGTCATAGTAAACCACAGCGGTATAGATTTGCTCCTTATCAATCGTCTCTAGCTTATCCAGGTCACTGTCCGGAAAAGCAGTCGTTAGAATGCTGTTGTATTGGGTTTGCACTACGGCTTTAACTTCCCGCATGACCCGTAAATTTTTCACCGCTTTAGATATGAATTCGAGTTCGTTAGGTTGATAAGCGGCTAGCATGCCCCGATCAGTATGCTTCAAATCGTCTAACTGGTGACCATGTTTGGCTAGTACCGTGGTTAATTGCTTCTCAATTGTTTGGGATTGCTGATTAACTAATTTCCAGCTCACATATGGGCGTTTGGTAAACGTCAATAATTGTTGGGTTAATAAGTCATTTCGAATATCCGCTAACCGTTCAGTCAATTCACTATCTTTAAAAATCGTTTGTTCGCTATTAGTTTCTTTAATTAGTTCCCGCCGTTCAGCGGCCGTCGTCCGTTCAAAATCAAGTTCCGGATATAATTTTTTAGTTGCTCGGTCCACCACTTTATTTAACAACTGATTAGCTTGTGCTAGTGATGTGGTTTGCTGGCCAATCGTGAGTAATTGCTTGGTCACATCTTCGCCAATCGCATGTTTAATTAATAAGCTGTTTTTCCAATTAAACAGCATGCGTTGCTTGTCATCTAAGTGTTCTAAATCGACATAAGTTTTCAGTTGTTGACTTAGGTGGCTAATCGTGTGCTTTTCGGAAAATGATAACTCGTCAGTTAATGCGTCAAAATGTTCATGATTTCTTATCTTTTCGTCAAGATTATGATATTTAGCTTGAGCGTTTCTTTGCGCTCTAACTTGTTGATTAAATACTTTTCGATTTTTTCTTTGGCTGTTAATGCCTTCGTGTTGGGTAGGTGTCTCTTGAATTCCTTGATCGACAAATGATTTTTCGCTAATTCGATCGGGAATATTTTTTTGTGCTAAAGACTGATTAACACTTGTTGCCCAATTATGCCGCCACTCATTAATTTTTTCCTTTTTATCCCAATCAACTAACCAAATTTTTCTTTGTTTTGGGAACCCACTTTTAGTTAGAAGTTGCTTTCCATTTTCATCTTTAATGTACTGCGTTTTTGCCTTTAATCCCCAAGTACCATCGGGGTTAAAGGGCCGATTAGTTAACATCACATGAGCATGCGGATTATCTGGGTGATCACGATGAATTGCGACATCAGCTACCATACCTTGATCGACAAAATTCTCTTGCACGTATTTAGTTAATAATTCTTTCTGTTCTGATTCGCTTAATTCTACCGGTAAAGCTACGTTAAACTCTTTTGCATACCGTGAGTTTGATTTACGATCTTTCTTTTCAACTTCATTCCACAACTTCTCTCGATCACTCGCCCATTCCGGTGCATTTTTTGGCGTCAAAATAAAGCTTTCTGGCATGATCGACCGGGCATAGAAATAGTGGCATCCTTCCTTATCATCAAATAATTTTTCACCACTTCGATAAGCAGCTCCAGCAATGGCACTACGTCCTTTACCAGCACTAATATTTTGAAAACTCATGTGAAAAATTGCCATGTTGGTCACCCTCTTCCTTTGATTCTATGAGTTTGACTTTGTTGTCGCCATCGGCGACTTCTAATACAGGATTTTGGGGTTAGCACAACATAGAATTTATTCTATGTGTAAGTGCGCATTGACCTCGTTTCACTCGGCCTGCTGATTCCCCTAAATTTACTTATAGTGTATGACTTACGCTTCGCTATTTCAACTTTTATCCTTTGACTTAACGTTTCCCTTATGATATAGTGTCGGTGATTATTTTTAATACGATTGGAGGGATCATTATGTCTCAAAGTAACTTAGAAAAACAAGAAGCCAAATTAAAACAGCTTAATCAAAAGATTAAAGCTGAAAAAAATAAAATTGAACAAAATCTCGGTAAGCAAATCATTAGATCAGCCAATTTGGATTATGGGACACTGACCACTCCACAGATTAAAATGATTGCTAAAAAAGTTGCCGCCTTTTTAAATCAAGCTCAAAATAACCGATAATAGTTAGGTGGTAATGACTATGCCTAATCAATATGAAAAACTAGTTGAGCAACAAGCGCGTTTAAAACAAAAAATTGAGCGAGAAGATTTTAAATTACGGCAATCTAAATACTACGAAAATCGGCAAGCCCGCAAAGCCCGTTCTCGCCGATTAATTCAAAAAGGGGCTTTGCTCGAAAAATACTTTCAAGCTGATAATCTCTCGGTTGAACAAACCGAAGAGCTTTTAAACATATTTGCTGACTATGTTAACGCCCATAAACCGGATAAATTAAAAAACGATCAACCTAATAACTAGGCCGATCGTTTTTATTTTCAGGATTATTTTTTGGCTTAACTTCTAGATTGTTTTTAGCAAAGTCTTTGAGATGATTTTGGGTTATTTTACTAATCTTGTCTTCAACTAATTTAAGTTCTAATTTATCCGTTTTTTAGTTGCTTGTACATCTGGTTCAATTCATTAGCACTTAATTTTTTGTTTGCTCGAATTTGTAATCCCTGAATACCATTATCATATGTCCACTGTTTAATTTTAGTCATGTCATTAGTCTGATAATAATTGGCAATTAGTTCGTTCCATTGATCCCACTTATCTAATGGGATATTAATTAAACCAGCGCCACCGTCAATCATAATTTTATTGGCACTTAAAGTTGCCATCCTTTTGTTTCCGTCCCAAAAGATTTGTTGGCGCATATTATGATACATGACAGTCAATGCTTTATCAGTAATCGTCATTCGTGGATCAGCCAAGATTTTTTGTAAAAAGGATTGTTCTTGTTTTTCGTTAATTAAAGGTGGTTCAAAAAAGTCTTCACTACCTAAATCAACTCCTCCTTTCCCTTGCCGTAATTCTCCCGGTACTAAGGCGTCTTCCACTGCCACAATCTTGTTGATTTGTTTTTCCATGGTTAACGTTAAAGGGGAATTTTGAGCAGTGATATATTGCCACCCACGCTTTAAATTAACAATCGTCAAAACATCTTCAACAGGTACTCCTGCTACGCTCATACCGTCCATAATAGTTTGTGTTTGTGGCAAAGTGGTATTAACGCCTTCAAAGCGAGCATTAGTATGCACTAACTTGGTAAAATTTGCTCGGGCAAACCGTTGGTTTTCTGCAGCTGTGAATTTATACTTGTCCATATATGTTCGAGTTTTAGCCATATTTTGTGCCTCCTTTCTATTTCAGTCACCGATTATTTGACCTGTCCATGTTAAATCACAAAATGCTTTTCGTTGATAATTTGCTCTTGGCGTTTATCTAAGAGGTAAGTGTGTAACGCGTCAAACAGCTTGCGTTTATCAGGATCTGGGTTATGGGCTGCTTGTTCCCAAATGCCTTGAATATCGACGGCCCAGGGGTCCGTCAACAATTGCTCAATTTTTTTCGACTTCTTTGCTTTGTTTTGGTCATTTAAAAAACTCCTTTCCCATCTTTCTAGTTCAGCTATCACCTATTCATCCACTCAAGGTGCCTGCTTTTGCTTCTAAGCGATTTTAAAGCGATTTTAATATAATTATGCATGTAACACTTAAAACGGCTTAAGCGAGCTAATATGGCGTTTAATTCCAAGAACGCCCATTGTCAGCGTTCTGTTCTTCGGGGTGTTTGGCCGCATATTCTCTAGCCGCTTGTTTATTCCACCAAACGCCAAATAGGTTTTGCATGGTGCCGTACAAGTAGTTTTCCACGTTCTTGATGTGCTTCTCATTGCTTCTAAGGGCGTTAAAGTAGCGTCTCAAGGCTTTAGTCATTAAAGGTTTCAGTTCCTCATCATCAAGTGGGATTATGACACCAATATCTTTGTGATCTTTCTCAACTCGGTACTTAGCATTTAAGATAATGCCAATGAAGCGCCGCATTTGTTGTGGGGTACGGCACCAAAAACTAAGTAGTTGCACAGCTTCTGGTTCTAAGAAAACCGGTAAGCCACTGTCTTCATCAGTTAAGAAGTCATTAGCATGGTTCACCAAATCCTGGTTTTGCTTTTCTAGTTCTGCTGATGAGAAATTGGCTGTGGAAAAGTCCAACTTTTGAGTATCTATATTGTATCTATTAGTATCTAAACCTCTAGTATTGTTTAGATTGTGTTTCATTTTGAAACTTCCGCTTGTATCAAGGGATTTCGGCTCTTTTTGTCGGGGTTCCATTTTGAAACTTCCGCTTGTATCAAGGGATTTCGGCTCTTTTTGTCGGGGTTCCATTTTGAAACTTCCGCTTGTATCAAGGGATTTCGGCTCTTCATTAGTAATCTTTTTTTTGTAAATGTCTTTAGTTGTAACTTCGAGGTCAGCTAGATAAAGATGATTTGGTAGATTCTTCTTTTTCTTCGGATCAAATCCTAAGTTAACTTGATAGAGTAACTTTGCCCTTTCTAATTCTTTTTTTACTTTAACAATTTTCGCATTGCCCCAGCCAAATAAATTATGAAGCTCTTGATTTGTGAAAATGAAATAGACTCGATTCTTCTCATCAATCCAGTTGTTTCTTAATGAGTAATCTAGACGATCACGTAAAATCATATATCCTAACTTAGCACTATCACTTAGCTTTTTGTATTTTTCTCCGTATAGTAAAACTTGTGGGAATTGAAAAAAACGGGTTTCATAAGCTTTTTTTGATTCAATAAAATTAAAATTTGTTTGATCCATAATAAAACTCCCCTTCATTGACTTGTACATGCTGTCTTCAAAGAGAGTTGCTAAAACATCAGACTTGTTCTAAAATACAAATTTGATATGCTCTGACTGAATTATAAAGCATCATTGGCAGTGAGGACTTTGTAAATTCACCAGCATGTGTTTGTTTGTGAGTTGCAATTCGGCAACTTTTTTTAATTTTTAAGAACTAAAAATGGACTAAGTAGTTATTAGAAGCTACTTAGTCCATTGGTCTTATCTTCGTTTTAATTAGTTTACCTTTGCTTGCCCTTTAAGGTTTGCTTGCGGTATAATTAGCACGTAAACAAGATTACAATTTGTTCAAGCAATTTTAACTTGGCGGTGAAAATTGCTTGGACTAGGTAGCTGCAAGATAGCTACTTGTCAATACTGCAAAAATCCCAATCCCGAGTGGATTGGGATTTTTTGTTTATGAACAAAGCATATCATTCTGCAAAGGTTAAGTAAATAGTTTTATGTATATGATTTATGATTAATCATAAATCATATAAAATTTGCGATTAATCATAAATCATGGTAAAGTGTTTATGTAAAGGTAGGTGCTACTATGAATGGGAAAACACTATTAAACTTCAACTTTAAAGGTGGCGTTGGTAAGACCACCTTGACTGTAATGGAAACCTATTTATTGGGTCAAGAGGGGAAAAAAGTACTACTGATAGATTTCGATCCCCAGGGAAATGCAACTGAAATTATGAAGGAGACTTATAAAGCCGATTTAAAGCCGGAACTTTCATTATATGAGGGCCTTCTTGGAGGGAATTTGTCTAAATCTATTGTGTCTGTTACAAACCAAATTGATATGATTCCTACAGATTGGACATTGTCTTTATGGATTGGTGCTGTAGAAAAAGTTAGTCGGGTTAAACGTAATATTCTATTACCACAAATGCTTTCAAAGTTAAAACAAAATTACGATTATATTTTTATTGACGTACCACCAACAATAAATGTCTTTACTAATAACGCAATCATGGCTTCAGATTTCATCTCAATTGTCTTACAAACTCAAAAGCAGTCATATACAAGTTCTTTAAAAACAGCTACGCATTTAGGTGAACTACGTGAACAATACAATGGAAGTTTTCAGTTAGTTGGTGTCATATTGTACTTAATGAAGCCACGTGCAAAAGTTGATACTGAAATTTCTGCACAAGCAAAAGACTTTTTTGGCGAAGGGGTCTTTTCAAACTCAATTAGAACTCAAGAACGGGTTAAAACGTTTGCTAATGAAGGAATACGGAATAAAGACCATTGGGATAAAAGAGCAATCCAAATGTACCAAATGGTTCTTAATGAACAACTACTTAGAATTCAACAGTTAGAGGAGTAATTTATCATGGCAGAAGATTTTTTAAACAAAGTTAGTAAAAAGGCATCTGAACAACTTAAAAATCTAAAAAGTCCATACCAATTCGAAACAGAAAGAACTAAAACCGTTCAACTTCGCATGAGCACATATAAAGAAGTTAAACGCATCGCTTTTGAGAATGACGAAAAAATTGTTGATGTCTTAGAAAAAATTATTCGTGAAGGCCTTGCCAAACGTAAATAAGATTGAGCTTAACTTATGTATTACTGATTGTGTGATTTATGATAAAAGATTAATCTTTTATCATAAATCACACAATCAATAAACTTCACTGTACAAGGTATATTTAAAATAAATTTGATTTAAACATACGTGGTAGATCGCAAATTTAGGGGTCTAGAATTTTGGGTGTTGGAAAGTATTTCCATTCCAAAAGTACTAGGCCCTTTTTGATAACAAAAAAAGGCATCTAAGTCTCCCTAGTGCTATGCTTTAAGCGACGAAACTCAAGATAAGCGGGGTAGGAATAGATGTCTCAACTAGATAATACACTTAAATTACTGGGAATTACAGACACAAACATTCAGGTGTTCGGTACTCGTGAGGAATTTCATGGTCGGGGCTCGGGTCGCAAAAAGTATTTGGTCATCCAGGCAGAGCTTACCTACACACTCAGGCGCTGTCCCAGCTGTGGATACAATACGTTGCACCCTAACGGACACAAGTTCACTCATGTCCACATTGCCGGACCCATGGACCGGCCCGTAATTCTAGAGCTAAACAAGCAACGCTGGCGTTGTAGTAACTGCCATAGCACTTGTACGGCCACCACTCCAGTGGTATCAACCAACCACGCCATCGGTCACGGACTAGCGACTCATGTGCTGAAGCTAGCCAGTAAATCACTCCCGGCTAAGACTATCGCCAGTCTCACCGGTATTTCGACAAACTCAGTTCAGCGTATTTTGACGGCTAATATTCATCCACACGCGAGCCGCCGGTTACCGATTAATCTATGCTTTGATGAATTCCGTTCCACGCACGGCTCCATGTCGTTTATTTGCATTGACGCCGACACTCACAAATCAGTTAAAGTACTTAGCGACCGCCTTAATAGAACCATCAAACAGTTCTTTCTTAGTCAGTACAGCACCGCAGAACGGGCCGCGGTTCAACGCGTCATCATGGACATGAACGCCTCCTATCAGGCATTCGTGCACGAACTATTCCCTAACGCCGAACTCATTATTGATCGGTTCCACATTATTCAATTAATGGGACGGACGATGGA
>Ga0214929_100139_pt1 | contig 28890 bp, 29 predicted proteins | sample Stichaenrichm17X_FD_168613 | JGI IMG/M metagenome (GOLD analysis project Ga0214929, IMG submission 168613) | Xylose enriched microbial communities from anaerobic bioreactor in Madison, Wisconsin, United States - 17X | ecosystem: Engineered > Bioreactor > Anaerobic > Unclassified | place: USA... | reverse complement strand
TTCACCTCGCAGATAACTTTCAACTACCGATACTTTTACGGCCGGATCAATCTTGCTTTTTCGTGACATAGAAATACCCCCAAGTAGGTTTTTATATTTTACTGTCCTACTTAGGGGTAGCATATCAGGATGCTCTCCGGCGGACAGCAGGCCCGGCTCGCCCTCGCGCGCACCCTCGCTCACGCCAGATCCATCGTCATCCTCGACGATCCCTTTGCCGCCGTGGACCAGGCCACTGAAACCCAAATCTTCTCGTCCATCCGGCGCCACGGACAGAATCGCACCCTGCTTTTGATGTCCCACCGGCTCGCCCATTTTCCCGAGTGCGACCGCGTGCTCTACCTCCACGACGGCACCGCCACTTTTTTAACCCACGACGCGATGCTCAAGGCTGAGCCCAGCTACCGCGCGCTGTACCTGAAGCAGACTCAGAAAGGAGAGGAGGATCAAAATGAAAACAAAAAATAAAACCACGACGCTGCTCCGCCAGGCCCTGAGCGGTGTCGTCCGGGACCACAAGCGTCTCGTCATCGGCGTGTGTGCCGCCATCGCCGCCTCCGTGGTGACGGCGCTGATCCCGCCACTGGTCCTCGAGCGCGTCGTCAACCGCCTCGCCGCGCGCCGGGCTATCCCATTCGCGCTGGCGCTGCTCTATTTCGCCTGTATCGTCGCCGCGGACCTCTGCGAATCACTCCAAAACACCGCAATCACCGTCTTCGGCCAGAAAATGACCCACGGCATCCGCTCCGCCCTCTTCGCAAAGCTGTCCCGCCTGCCGGCCGATTATTTCCACACCCACCAAAGCGGGGTGACCGCTTCAATTTTCACCAACGACGGCGACGCCATCGACGTGCTCTACAGCGACGGCGTCGTCTCGATGATCGCCGACAGCTTGAAGCTCGTCGCGATTCTCGCGGTCATCTTCACCCGCTCCAAGGGGCTCGGGCTGCTGGTCCTCGCCGTCACCCCGCTGCTCTTTTTGTTCACGCGGTGGTGCCAAAGACGCAACGGCGCCGCCCAGCTGGACAACCGCCGCGCCATCGCGAGCGTCAACAACCACGTGCCGGAAACCCTCAAATGCCTGCGGATGATCCGCCTGTTCCACGCCGAACGCCACATGGAAGCCACCTACGACGGCTACATTCAAAAAAGCTACGACGCGGTGGACCGCGCCAACCTGATCGACAGCATTTACTCGCCGGTGATCCTAACCGTACAGGCCGCGGTCGTCGCCTTTATGATGATCGCCGCTGCTCGGGGCCGGACCGCCAGCGCCTTCTTCGGCATCTCTGTCGGCTCCGCCGTCGCGATGATCGCCTACGTCGGGCAGATCTTCTCGCCGCTGGAAAACATCGGCATGGAAATCCAAAACATCCAGGCAGCCGCCGCCGCGATTCGCCATATCGACGAATTCCTCGCCGAACCCGAATGGGCGCCTGCATTGACGGCGCCCGCCGACGACACCGTCACGGGTTTTGACCACCTGACCTTCGGCTACAACCCCGATCGGCCCGTCCTGAAGGATTTGTCCTTTTCCGTCCGCCCCGGCGAACACGTCACCTTCGTCGGCCGGACCGGTTCCGGCAAATCGACGGTGTTCCGCCTGCTGACCGGCCTCTACACGCCCCAGGCCGGCCGCGTTTATCTGGGCGGGGCCTGCCCCGCGGCGCTCAAGCCCGAGGATCGCCGCGCCCTCTACGGCTGTGTCACCCAGCACATCGACCTCGTCCCCGGCACGGTCCGGGATCAAATCACGCTGTTCGACCCGGCGTACGACGACGAAGCCGTGCACCGCGCGCTGCGTCTCGCCGGGCTCGACGACACAATTGCCGCCCTGCCCGATGGTCTTGACACGCCGATGCAGCCCGAGCTCTTTTCGAAGGGACAGCTGCAGCTTTTGGCCATCGCCCGGGCCCTCGTATCCGACCCGAAAATCCTGCTCCTCGACGAAATCACCGCCAATCTGGACGCCGAAACCGAGGCTCGCGTGACCCAATCGATCAAGGACTCCGCCAAGGGCCGAACCGTGCTGTCCATCTCCCACCGGCTCAGCCGCGCCGTCGGCGAGACTCGGATCATTGAGATCGATTCTGTAGATTCAGAGCCAGCTTAATCAGGCATCAAAAAAGGGAAATCCGTTGTGGATTTCCCTTTTTAATTGGCTGTAAACTCATGTGACCTGCTGATTAAAGATTCGGACCCAGTTCCATGTTGGCGTAAGATGCGACGATTTCCGGCGTCGCGTTGTAGTAGCGCACGCCCTTGTCGACCTTGGCGATGGCCGCCATATCGTCGTCGGTCAGCTCAAAATCGAAGATGTCGAAATTGTCGCGGATGTGGTCCGGATTCTTCGAGCCCGGAATGACGACGTTGCCGCTCTGGATGTGCCAGCGCAGAATGATCTGGGCGTTGGATTTGCCGTATTTCCTGCCCAGTTCCGTGAACACCGGTTCCTGGATCAAGCTTTTGTCGCCGTGACCCATCGGATACCAGGCCATCAGCCCCATTCCCGTTTCGGCCAGCTTCTTTTTCAGTTCAGTCTGCGGGAAATAGGGGTGGGCTTCCACCTGAACCATCTGCGGCGCGATGTCCATCGTGTCGATGGCTTCCTGCAGCATGTCTTCCGGGAAATTGGACAGCCCGATCGCGCGGACCTTGCCCGCCTTCACGGCTTTTTCGATTTGACGGTAGCCGGCCCGCCAGTTGGCTGTCGGCTGATGGAGGAAGAGTAAATCGATGGTGTCAGTGCCGAGGCGCTTCAATGTCGCGTCGACCGCGTCGTCCTTTTCGTAAACCGTCGGCCAAAGCTTGGTGACGAGGAAGATGTCATCTCTCGGCACACCGCTTTTTTTGATGCCGCGGCCCGTCGCGCTTTCATTCATGTAGCCGTTGGCCGTGTCCACCAGGCGGACGCCGCTTCTCAGCGCGCTTTCGACGGACGATTCCGCTTCCGCCGAGCTCTGCATGAACACGCCGATGCCGGCCATCGGCATCTCGACGCCATTATTTAAGGTTAAGGTTTCCATTGTGTACGCTCCCTTTTATTTTTTGACGACTGCTTCGTCAAACGCTTTATCTGTTGTATTGAACAATTTTATTTTATTGGTTTCTGCCAAATTGTCCAATGCTTGTTGCCTATATTCACTATAAGCGAAACGTATAGCAAATAAAGCTTGGCGCTGCGTCTGCAGCCTGGCGATTGTGCCCGAAAAGATTGAGGCGTAAAGTTCACACTAAAAAATCAGCGGACATGCTTTATTAAGCGCATCCGCTGATTTTTTTGATTTTTGTCTTTATCAGCTTCGAAATATTGCCCGCGAAATCCTTCTGAAACCAGTGACTTTTCTGTAAAAGGTACCCGATCACAATGATGGCAAAGATCGGGAAAATGCTTTTCAGCACTTCCAGCAAAAGGCTCATTTTTTTACTTCCTTAGTTCTCCGCGGTCTTAGTCCTTGTAGGCCGGTTCCCATTTGTAAGCCTGCACACAGGCCTGCGCGTCGTCAAAGGCGTTGCGGTTCAGCCCTTCGGCCTTCGCTTCGGCAGCCACCGCAGCGGCGACGGTGTCGGAGAACTGGTTGACCTTGGCGACCGGCGGCAGCACTGCGGCGCCTGGGACGGACGGATCGACGATCCCGCCCATCGAGTGGGCCGCGACCGAAATCATCTGATTGGTGACGAGCTTCGCGCCGGAGGCGATAACCCCGAGGCCGAGCCCCGGGTAAATCAGTGCGTTGTTGGCCTGGCCGATGTCGTAGGTTGTGCCGTTCCACACTACTGGTTTGCTCGGCACCCCGGTGGCCACCAGGGCGCGTCCTTCGGTCCAGCGGATCAGGTCTTCGGCCTTGGCTTCCGCAAGTTCCGTCGGGTTGCTTAGCGGGAAAATAATCGGCCGTTCGGTGTGGGCCGCCATTTCCTTGACGACAGCTTCTGTGAAGGCGCCGCCCTGGGTGGAGGTGCCGATCAAAATCGTCGGGTGAATCGCCTTGACCGCCGCTTCCAGGGTGGTCAAAGCGTCGGCGTTGTCAAATTCGGCGCGGCTTCTGGCGAAGGGACGCTGTTCCGGCGTCAGGTCGTCCATGTCGTCGAAAAGCAGGCCCTGACGGTCGACGAGGTAGAAATGCTTTCTCGCTTCGTCCGCGCTCAGGCCCTGATCCTGCATTTCCTGATAAAACCGGTTCGCGATGCCGCAGCCCGCTGTGCCGGCGCCGAAGCACATGTAAACCTGATCGGTCATCTTTTCGCCCGAGATGTTCAGCGCGCCGAGAGCCCCAGCTAGGGAAATGATGCCGGTACCTTCGATGTCGTCGTTGAACACCGGGTATTTTTCGACGTATTTGGACAAGAGCTTCGCGGCGTGGCCTCTGCCGAAGTCTTCAAAGTGGAGATACAGATGCGGGAACATCCCTTCGACACATTCGACGAATTGATCGACGAAGGCGTAATAGGTGGCGTCGTCCACGCGGCGGTGACGCAGCCCGAGGTACAGCGGATCGTCGATGAGGCTCTGGCGGTTGGTGCCGGCGTCCAGCACAACCGGCAGCACGCGGGACGGGTCGATGCCGGCCGCCGCGGTGTAGACCATCAGCTTGCCGACGGAGATGCTGACGCCGTTGGTGCCCCAGTCGCCGATGCCGAGGATCGCTTCCGCGTCGGTGACGACGATCAATTCGATGTCGCGTCCTTCCGCGGCGTTGCGGATCGCCGTGGCCATCTGTTCCGGATGGTCCGCCGTGAGGTAGGCGGCGTTCTGCGGCGTGATGAAGAAGTCGCTGTAATTGCGGATGCTTTCCGCGATGCCCGGGTCGTAGACGATCGGCATCAATTCTTCGATGTGCTGTTTGAATACGTAGTAGAACAGCGTGCGGTTGCGGCTGAAAATATTCATCAAATAGTGGCGTTTTTCACTGACGTCCGGCTTGTTTTCCAAATTCTGATAAACCTGTTTCGCCTGGGTGTCGATGTCCTGAACCACCGGCGGCAGGATGCCGACCAGTCCAAATTTTTCCCGTTCGTCTGCTGTGAAGGCGGTGCCTTTGTTCAAAAATGGATCGTTCAATAATTCATAACCTTTTTTCATGATGTGCCCTCCAGGGTTTTTATAATTCATATTCCGAAGAACCTTTGTTGTCTCTTTCTTTTATGGTTACAGTATAGACTGCCCCCGTCGATTTGTGAAATACGAAGAAGTTTCTCATCCAAACTAAAAATTATGATATACTGGAGCAAAGGAGCATCGCCATGACATTAAACCAAATTCTGCAATTTATCACCGTCTGCCAATACTGCAATTTCACCAAGGCCGCTGAGGCCCTTCACCTGTCTCAGCCCGGCGTGTCCAAGTCGATTCGGGAACTGGAGGCCGAGTGCGGCACAGCCCTGTTCGAGCGCCACTACAACAACATTTCGATGACCCGCAGCGGCGAGGTGCTGTACGAAAAGGCCCAGCGTTTCATGGAGCACTACCGTGCCTTTGAAGCAGAGGCCCACGCACTGTCGGCGCTGCAGTCCACGCTGCACATCGGGGTCGTGCCGATGTGCGGCAACACGGTTTTTCCCCAGCTGCACGCCGCCTTTCTCAAGGCTTACCCCGAGAGCCGGATCGCCACCGTCGAGGACACCGCGTCGGTGCTCTACGACATGCTGGACCAGCACGAGCTCGACTTCATTCTCTGCGTCACCAATCACCTGCCGGACGCCCACTACCATTACCACGTGTTGAAGAAAAGCCGGCTCAAATTGTTTGTGGCCGACTCCTCGCCGCTGGCGGACCGGACATCGATCGAACTGGCTGATCTGCGGGATGTACCCCTCGTGCTGTTTCCCGATCATTTCGGCCAGACCCGCTACATCCGGCGGCTGTTCCAGGCCCAGAACATCTATCCCGTCATTCTGCACCAGACGAACCAGGTGTTCACGATTCTCGAATACATCCGCTCGGGCGCGGCCGCTGGCTTTCTGTCCGAGGAATTCGCCGCTGTGGAGCCGGATCTCATCCCCTTAACAGTCACGGATATTTCGCCTGCCACGATCAACCTGGTCTGGAACCGCGACCTCGACCTCTACTCGTCGATGCAGCATTTTCTGCGCACCGTCAAGCAATTGTACCCCACCCCAAAAAGGAGGCAAGCTGATGAAAATCGTCGTCATTAATGGACAAGCCCACAAGGGCACCACGCACCACATCGCCCACATGCTGACCGACGCCCTCGGCGGCGAGGTGACAGAATTTTTCCTGCCCCGGGATTTCGGCGCCTTCTGTATCGGGTGCGCCCAGTGCATCCACAAGGACGAGGCCCTCTGCCCCCACGCCGAAGCCCTCGCGCCGATCACCGCGGCGATGGACGCCGCCGACGTGCTGATTTTCGCAAGCCCCGTTTACGTCTACCACGTCACCGGTCAGATGAAAGCTTTTCTCGACCATTACGGTTGGCGGTGGATCATTCACCGGCCGGAGCCGGCGATGTTCAAAAAGCAGGCTGTCGTGCTCACCACGGCCGCCGGCGCCGGGATGAAATCCGCCATCAAGGACGTTCGGGACAGCCTGTTCTTCTGGGGCGTCGGCCGAGTTTATACCTTCGGCATCGCAACCCACGCGGACCGCTACACCCACATGACAGAAAAAAAGCGGCGCCAGACCGAACGCGCCGTGTCCAAAATCGCCGCGAAAATCAAGGGCACGGAGGGCCGCGTCAAGCCGGCCCTCAAGACCCGGCTGTTCTTCCGGTTTTACCGCCGCGTCATTCTGCCCCACATGCAGGCCTCCGACCAAACCTATTGGGCGAAAACCGGGCTGGACCGGTGTGTGCCGTGGTAAACTGATATCAGTCAGCTATCAAAAAGATTGAACAACAAAAAAATTATCTATAAAGAGTCAAGTCTAAAATAACAAGAATTTTATAAAAATCAGAAAAGTGGGATCAAAAGCAAAAGTTATCACAATAATCAAAATAATCGCACAAGAGGAAGATCCTGATATATCGCACGCGGATAAGCTTTTCAAAGAAGAGACGGATCGAATCTATATCGCAGCTGCATTAGCTCAAGTAGCACATGCTCCTGTCCCGTCAAGGCAACCGCCCGCTCGCTCTGTGTTGATTGGGCAATCAAGAGGAATGTAGCCATCCTATGTGCTTAGGACTCTGTCAATGCTCGACTTGTTATTGCAATTTGCGATAGTTATCTGATAATAAAAAGAAATTGAAATAACTTGATAACGCTTAAAATACATTTTATAATAATTTTAAAAGGGGGGAAGGAAACATGGCAAAGAAAAGAATTTTATCTTGGGGGATCTTTATTCTGGGGATATTATTATGCCTATGTATGGTAAATGCAAAGTCGACTTACGCAACAGAGGCAACGATTCGTTATAGAACACATGTTCAGGATTATGGCACAGGTGAATGGTGCCAAAATGGCGAAAGCTCTGGAACCACTGGAGAAAGTAAGCGTTTAGAAGGTATTTGGATTAAAGTTGAAAGTGATTTGTCAGGCAATGTAGAGTACCAAACACATATTCAAAATATTGGCTGGGAAAATAGCTGGACTCAGAATGGAGAAATGAGCGGGACTTCTGGACGCTCTTTACGCTTAGAGGCTATACGGATTCGCTTAACAGGTGATCTTGAAAAAAATTACGATGTATATTACTGTGTTCATGCGCAGAATTTCGGCTGGATGGGATGGGCTAAAAATGGGGAAGCCGCCGGAACAGCAGGATATGGTTATCGCCTCGAAGCCATCCGAATCCAGTTAGTGGCCAAAGGTGGGAATGCACCGGGACCCACCGAAAATGCTTTTAGGCAACCTTTAGTTAGCTATCAAACACATGTTCAAAATATCGGTTGGCAAGGATGGCGGTCAGATGGGGCTGTTGCCGGAACCTCCGGACAATCCAAACGATTAGAAGCGATTTGTATTAAATTGAATCAGGATGGCGGCATCCAATACCGAACACATATCCAAAATATAGGATGGGAAAATGGCTGGAAGCGGTCTGGGCAGATGAGCGGTACTTCAGGAAAATCTCTGCGATTGGAAGCGATACAGATTGAATTAACCGGAGATATGGCAGAGCAATACGATGTTTATTATCGGGTTCATGCTCAGAATTTTGGTTGGATGGGATGGGCTAAAAATGGAGAAAGTGCCGGGACAGAAGGTTATGCATATCGTCTGGAAGCCATTCAAATTCAGCTTGTTCCAAAATACGGGAATGCCCCAGGCTCAACAGATAATGCTTTTAGAAAGACAAATTTCAATGCAGCGAAAGGTGCATATAGAACTATTGTTAACAAGGCACGCATAGATAATGGAAAAGATGCAGCATCCAGAGGAAGATATGCGTTATTTGATATTGATGGTGATGACACTCCTGAGTTGATTATTGAAGACTGGGTTGTATATCATTATTATGAAAACATTAAAAGTACAATAGAAATATATGGATATAGAAACGGAAAGGCAAAAGAGATAGACATATCAGAAGTCAGGAATGGATTTAAATTATACGGAAGTAACAGTTCAACAGAAGGAAATCTTATTTTTGTTGAACCAGAAAAGAAAGAGATCGTTGTGACTAAATATTCATATATATCATCTGATGATTATATTGATAAAGAATTGATTTTTGCTGGCTCTGGGCAATGGCGTAATAATTATCCCGTACCGTTATATAGTTTGACGAATACGAAGCCATTGAATTAATCAGTCCAATGGAATATAAATAATAATAAAGTCAGTTGATTTTGGATATCAACTGGCTTTTTTGTGTCTGAAGAAATGAGCACCATTGAACCCCCGCCACTTCAGCACCGCTTTTAGCCTCGCGATGCCGCCATCCAGCGTAGCTCAGAGCAATCCAGGTTCATGCGCACAAATCCCGATCCCGTGCTGCCAAAAGGTGATCCCAACGTTGAGCCAGAGCTCGGCATCTTGCACAAAGAACGCCTCGAAGGCATCATCGGCCAGGCTCAAGACCCGGCTGTTCTTCCTGTTCTACTGCCGTGGTGACCCTGTTCCCTGAACGTTAAAAACAAAAGCGCAGGCCGTCAATCTTTTCGGATTCTTCAGACTTGACCGCTATAATTGAGTGCATAAAAACGAAAAAAGAGAAGGAAAAAAAAGCATGACACAACAAGAAGAAAATAAAGAAAAGATTCGCGATCAGCAGTGGAAACGGGTGCGCGGCATCCTGAGAAAATACAGCGAAAATTCCCTGGCCTACCTTTCCCTGGAGCCGGACAAACAGTGGTTCTTCGCCGAAGGCTTCGAAGGCGTCGCCAGTTACGCCGTTTCCGGCCACACTATGGTCATTTGCGGCGATCCGGTCTGTGCCGATGCAGATTTTTCAGCCTTTTTGACGCAGCTGAAACAATTTGCGGCTGCGCACCGGTACCGAATCGTCTTTTTGATGACCATGGAAAAGCATCTCCAAGCTTACCAAGACGCCGGATTCGGCTTCCACAAGAGCGGAGAAGAGGCCGTGTTCAATGTGCAGACCTGGTCCATAAGCGGCGGCCGATGCGCCAAAGTGCGCTCTTCCTGGCACACTGCCGTGCACAAGGGCCTGACGGTCAAAGAATACCGCCCCTGGGAAAAAAGAGAGCCCGAAGTGGAGCGACAATTTATTGAAATCACCGACCAGTGGCTCAAGGGTAAACACACCGCCCGCCTCCAGTTTGCCGTCGGCAGTCTGATGCTGGAGCGGCCCTGCGACAAACGCTATTTCTACGCAGTGGACGCCAAGGGCGTGATTCAAGGAATCAATGTTCTCAACCCCTACCGTTCAGGGAAGGCGTGGATCGTCGACATCATGCGGCGCCGAGAAGGCTGCCCCCACGGGGTCATGGAGCTTTTGTTCCACGACATCATGGCTAAACTGAAGGCGGAAGGTGCCGAGCAGGTCAGCCTGGGCGCTGCGCCTTTTTACCGCACAACGGCACATCCCCATGCAGACCTCTCCGAGCGAGCAGAGCATTACGTCTACAACCACATGAACTACATGTACGGATTTAAATCCTTGCAGCGGGCCAAGGCTAAATACAACCCGTACTGGCAGAATATTTACATCGTCTGCCGGCCCAAGCATCTGTCCCCGTGGATGGATGAAGCAGCCTTTGCCGTGCTGGATTCCCACGGATTCCGCGACTACGTGCGCACTTTCCTCGAAATGCGGCGCGCCGAGAAAGCTGAAAAGAAAAAAGCAAGGCAAGATAAACGCCAGAAACGAAAGGAATGAGTCCCTTGAAATCGATCCATCTCAACGGACTGACCTTCTCCTATCAGGTCGTCGGCCAGGGCCCGCCGATGCTCCTGGTGCACGGCAACGGCGAAGATCACCACATATTTGACCGTTCCGTCCGCCTGCTCAAGGCACATTTCACCTGTTATCTGATCGATTCCAGAGGGCACGGCATGAGCAGCCCGGTAAACACCTTCCACTACCGGGAAATGGCGGACGATATGGTGCTGTTTCTTCTTAAGAAAGACTTGAAGGGCGTGACCTTTGTGGGCTTTTCCGATGGCGGCATCATCGGGCTCCTCGCCGCCGCCGCGACTCGGCGGGTCACCACGCTGATTGCCTGCGGGGCCAACCGGAGACCAGAAGGGCTGCGGTGGTTCTTCCGGCTGCCTCTGCGCGTTTTCAACTGCTTCCGGAAAGACCCGCTGCGTCAGCTGATGCTGTGCGAGCCGGACATCACAGATCAGGAGCTGCACCAGATCCAAGCCGATACGCTGATCCTCGCGGGGCAGCACGACCTCATCAAGCAAAAAGAGACCGACGAAATAGCGGCGATGATTCCCCACGCGCGGAAAATGATCCTCCCCGGCGAATCTCACGCCAGCTACGTGGTCAACAGCGAAAAATTGGGGAAACTTATTTTAAAGTATTTGGAAAACAAAGCGGCTCAACCTTCACCGCCGCCGATCCAGCACGTTGATGAGCACGTATAGGCCGATCAGCACGACAGCAGCACCACCGAGCACCGCGATCATCGTCCCCGGACTCACGGCCTTGCCGTAAAAATACAAATTGTAGTCGACGCTGTCCCTCAGCGCCTTGACGTAGGGTGCCGGCGCGCCGGTGTCCTTCAGCGCCGCAAAGGCGCCCCGCATCGTGTGCCGCCTGAGCAGCACCGTGCCGTAGGTGCCCGGCAGCCAGGTGAGCACGCGCCGCAAGCCCTTGCTGAACGAGGCGATGGGCATGTAGGCGCCGCAGATAAAGCCGTAGGCCGAGCTGATGATCGTCCCCACCGCCGAAATCTGTCCCTGGGTCGTCAAGAAAAAATTGATGAGCGAGGACAGGGCCGTCCCGAACAGCACCAGCAGCACGACGTCGCCGACGATGTGCAGCACATCCGCGGCCGTCAGATACCAGCCGACCGACGTCAGGTAAATCAAACCGACGCCCATCGCGCTCAGGCAGACGAGCAGCGTCGTCCCCAGTGCGGACAGGTAATAGCTTAATGACAGCACCGAGCGCTTGACCGGGGCGATGGTCAGGTCGCGGGCGGCGCCGGTGACCTTGTCCTGGACCATGACCATGTTGGCGCAGAAGGCGACCGTTACGCAGGACACGGCCAACAGCGACGAAATCAGCTGCCCGCCGACAAGCCCGTCGATGATGTTGTCCGAAATGGAAAGCCCCGCCGGCAGGCCCGCAGTGAAGGATTCGCGGTACACCTTCGCGAGGAAGGTCGCGTACAGCACGAGCAGAATCATCGGCGTAATCAGCGAGCTGAAAAACATCCCCTTGTCTTTAAAATACAGCTTGCTGTTTCGCTTGGTGAGTATCAACATCGGTTTCATTGGGTGCGGTCCTCCTTGAGTTGTTTCCCGGTGGCCGCCAGAAAGACGTCGTCCATTTTGCCCTTCGTGACCTCAAAATCCACGAACAGCTCCGGGTGCTTGACGATCAGCGCGGCCGCCGCGGCCGTGTTCGGCACGGCAATCCGAATCCCGTCCCGCAGTGTCTCACAGGGCAGACCGAGGGTATCGGCCGTCTCGGGCCCTGCGCCGTAGAGCGTGATAAAGTCGCCGGTGTAGCGGTTCTTCAGTTCGAGGGGCGTCCCCTCCGCTACGATTTTCCCGGCGTCGAGGATCACCACGTGATCGGCGTCGGCGGCCTCTTCCATATAATGGGTCGTCAGGAACACCGTGATGTGTTCGGTTTGGCGCAGCCGCCCGATGACCTGCCAGACCAGCTGACGCGTCTGCGGGTCGAGCCCGGTGGTCGGCTCATCGAGGATGAGCAGCTGCGGCTGGTGGAGCAGCGCCCGGGCGATGTCGATGCGCCGCCGCTGGCCGCCTGAAAGCGAACCTACCGGCTGCTTGAGCAGGTTCCCAAATCCCAACAGCTCGGTCAATTCCCCGAGGCGCCGGGTGAAGGCCCTGCCGACGATACCGTAAAGGGCGGCTCGAGATTCGAGATTATCCCGCACGGAAAGCCGCTGGTCGAGCACCGAGCTCTGAAATACCACGCCGATTTTGGCTTTCACCGCGTCGACATTGTCGTCAATATCGACCCCGCCGATGACGATTTGTCCGCTGTCCTTGGGCAGCTGCCCGCACATCATGTGAATCGTCGTGCTTTTCCCTGCGCCGTTCACGCCGAGAAAGGCGAACAGCTCGCCGGTCTCAACCTGAAAGCTCAGGTCCTGCACCGCGTGCAACTCGCCGAAGCGCTTGTTCAGCGCCTTGATTGTGATCATCTCCGCCATCGCTTTTCTCCATCGTTTTTACAAATTTGTGTTTTTGTTTATTATCTCACGATCTCGGAACGCTTTCAGTAAAAAATTAGTAAAATCATAAGACTCCGCATAATTTTTTGCAGAAAAATACCCTTCCGGCGGTCGGCTTCGCCGAAAGGGCTTTTGAGGTTTATTTTTGTTTCATATACACAGCGATGACCAAGATTTTATTGACAAATCCCTTCTGAAATTTCATCGCTTCCCCCGCTCGCCTCATTTCCCATCGTAGGGCATCTCGTTGTCAATGTGCAGAAACGCCATCAATTTCCCGAGATTGCCCCGAAGGTTCAAAATCAGGCTCGGGTCCATCTGCACCGATTCGAGAAAGGCCGCCGCCAAATCCATCCGGCCGACAGCGCTCGGATCGTGAGCGTCGGTATCCACAACAATCGGCACGCGCTGTGCCATGCACAGCTTGAGCATCGTCCGGTAATTGTCCAGACAGTTGATCCGGTGATCCAGCTTTTTGAAGGAACTGTTATTGACCTCGAGGGCGACGTTGTATTTTTTAGCCGCCGGGACCAGCCGCTCGTAGTCGAGGGGCGTGTGGTCGTCGTCGGGATGGGACACGATTTTGACTTTTGGATGACGCATGCACGCGATCACATTGTCCGTATTTTTATCCCGCCCTTGATCGTGGTAGCAGACCGTGTGGATGCCGACGATCCCGTAATCGAGAAATTTCATGAATTCATCCGCCAGCGACAATGTCCCGTCCTCGAGCACGTTAATTTCGCTGCCGTGCAGAACCGACACGCCATGAATGCGCTTCGGCACCACCTTGAGATTCCGGTAATAAAACGGGTCCACCGTCCCCGGAATACCCGGCGCGTGCTCCGTCGCGCCAAGCACCTGAATCCCCGTCGCCCGCGCGCCTTCAACATTTTCCCGTATCGTGCCGTAGGCGTGTCCACTGGCGAGGGTGTGAGTGTGCAGATCGGCCGCAAAATGATATTTCATGATGATCGTCTCCTTTACTGTTGTCTGAATTTTTTCGTTTCTATTATACTCCAATTCATCCACAGCGCAGGGCACGCGAAAAAATGACACTGTGGATATATTGACAAACTCGTTGATTATTCAAACTCTTTAGATGCTTTGTAGAATTTTCTGGTTTTATACAAACAATAACTATCACTTGTTGACACTAAAATACAAGTCCAATGTTTACAGCAATATTGATCTTGCAGCTGTTCACTCATAACGTATCCCGTTACAATATGTGCTATAATAAAAATAACATTAATTTCTGAACCTGGAGGTTCTTTGACATGGATCTACAAGGACAATTATGTCAATCCGAATATTTAGAAAAAATTATTAACGCCATCAAGATGATGCTCAGTGACGATGAAGCAAATAAAAATCAAGCCAAAAAAGAATTATTCGGCATCGTATCCGAAAATGCGTTCAACATGATTATTAATTATCTTCGGGAACAAGCCACCAAAATGGATAATCCCCATTACGAAAAAATTTTTGATGACGAAAGTTTCAAGCCTGAATTAGCGACTTGCGCAAAAAGCATCGGTACTGTCGTCAAAAAATATTATCATCAGGAAATCGACAGCGATGAATTGATCGTCGCGCTCGTTAAATGGAGCGGCATGATTCCGCTTGTCAAACGCTTTGTAGACGCCGCAGCTCAAGGGGATGACAATCTCGCCTCCACCTTGCAACAAGTTGACGCAGTCAAGTATAAGGCCGCTCAAGCTGTCAATCTTCTTGGTCAGCATGGGATCAAAGAAAACACACAAATTCATGGCATTTCGATAAATTTATCCGGCGTCATGATTTCATTTTACGCAGCAATGGCTGCTTATCGTGAAGTCGAAAAATCAGCTGAAGAATACGCGGCCGCTCAGGACGAACGCATCGCACTCGAACGCGAAAGCCACGCTTTTATTCAAATGCTCGAAGCGTACCGAGCTGAGATGAACGACTGGGTCAACCGCTATCTTTCCAAGCATATTTCCGTTTTTCGAGACAGCTTTGCTGTCATGGATCGAGCCATTTTAGAAAATGACGCCGACCGATTCATTCAAGGTAATGCAGACATTCAACGCATTTTAAACTACGACGTACAGTTTACCAATCAGCTGGAATTTGATGACCTTATGGATTCAGATGAACCCTTTAAACTTTAAGGAGGAAAAGAATGGCAAAATTTGATTTTTCAAGGCTGAAAAAAACGCTCAAAGAATCCGCAGAAGACGCCAAGATTGCGGCAGAAAAAGCGAAGAAAAGCGTAAAGGAAAACATGCCCGACAGCATCAAAAAAGTGGCCCAGTCTGAAACTGCAATTGCAATTTCCGATAAATTAAATAAAGCGGTCGAAAAGGGAAAATCCACTTTAAGCGAAACCAATGAACGTTTGAAGAAAACAAGAGAAGATACAAAAAATGCCCTGAAAGAAGCTAAAGAAAATAAACTCAAAAATCTCGTATCTTCTGAAACATCTTTAAAAATTATCTATTATTTGATAATCAGCGACGGCCAGATCAATGATGATGAAAAAGAACAATTCAACGCCATCGGACAAAGCATGATTGATCATTTCGAAAATGTACAATCTGACATCACGAGCAAAGGCGACGAAATTCTCTCCCATGCCAGCGAAAAAGCTTATAGTGATTTGGTGTACGAAGCAGTGATTCTCGATCTTGAACACGACCATATCGAATCACCCGAACAGAGTATCAAGGCACGTCAGCTGCTATGGAACTTGATCGTCGTTTCCTACAGCGATGGCCTTCACTCCGACACCGAACAGCGCATCATCGAAGCGATAATGCGTAAATGGGATATCAGTGATTCTGTACTTCAGGAAATGCTCGAAGCGATGGAAACACTGCTCGCTATACAAGGTGAGAAAAAACGATTTTCTAAAAGTCAGCGACCATACGCCGAAGTACAAATTCAGGTGAAAGAATTGGAAAATCGTGAAGCCATCATCATGCAGTCGATTCATCAGCTGATCGCTGACGAGTAAGGAGGAAGTCATGCTGCCAGTATTTTTTATCGCTGCCGCTATTGCTACAGCCGGTGTCGGCGTCACTAAGGACATTCAAGCGTACAACCATCAGGCTAATGCCAAAACCATTAATCAATACGCCAACGATCAGATGAAGGAAGCGCGGGATCAACTAAATTTGAAACGTGCGGAAGTTAAAGAATCTTTAGCCAACCTCGGACAGGAAAAAATATTTATTTTAAACAACAGTATTCACGCGTTTCTCGATACCTTTACCAAAATTAAGAATGTCGATTTCGCAGACTCGCTCGGTTTGGATGAAATTAAAAATTTAAAAATCGACCAGACCAGTTTTAAGGAATTAAAGGAACTCAGTAATCTCGTGCTGGACGTCGTCGGCGGTGCAGCTGCGGGAACGGCCGGCGGCGCACTGACTGCTTTCGGCGCCTGGAGTGCCGCTCAGACCTTTGCCGCCGCATCAACCGGCACAGCGATTTCCTCGTTGAGCGGCGCTGCCTCAATGAATGCCACACTCGCGTTTTTCGGCGGCGGTTCGTTGGCCGCTGGTGGAGGCGGTATGGCCCTTGGTACCGCAGTGCTTGGTGGGCTCGTTGCCGGTCCAGCACTCATGGTCATGGGATTTATAGTCGACAACAAAGCCGGAAAAAGCTTGGAAAACGCGCTGAAAAATAAGGCTGAATCCGATAAAATTGTCACTTCTTTGAATACCGCCTCTGATCAATGCATCGCTATCCGAAGACGAAGTTACATGTTTTATGAATTGCTTGCCCGACTCGACGCTTACTTTCTGCCACTCATTTGGAAAATGGAACACATCTTTCAAATAGAAGGTGATGACTACCGCCATTATCGTCCCACTTCCAAAAAAGTTGTCGCAGAAGCAGCTGCTCTCGCCTGTTCAATTAAAGCCGTCCTGGATACCCCTATTCTTTCCAAAGAAGGACAATTGACTGAAGCATCTGAAAAAATTACAAATATTATTAATCCTGTCATTTACAAGGATGCTGAAAATGCCCTCAATGCGTAAATGTTTCCATCTGCCGTTCAGTATAAATTGGACGGCAGATTTTTTATTTATCCCTCTTTATCAATATCAATTTTTCCACACCTCACGCCTATACAAAAAATGACACTGTGGATATGTTGACAACGTGGTCGACAAATCCACACTTCCCTGCAAAGCACCATTTACCCTTCAAAATCGATGCCGGCCTTCCACGCCTGCGCCTCCTGATCCCGCCTTTTGATGCGGTAGATTCTGCCGTCTTTTTTGAAAAGCCGCCCGGTCTGGTGGAAATGAAAGGGCACGCCGTATTGTATGCACTGCGCCCGGGTGGACAAAATCCAGTCGTAATCGCAAAGCCGGGAGCCCGGCCCGGATTCGCCGCCGCAGGCGACGCGCTCGATGACGTCCGCGTATTGTGCCAGATAGCTTTCGATGTGAATGGCCTCGAGCATGGGCTCGTGGATGATCGATCGATGGCGCAGGGGCAGCGCGAGAAAAACCGGCAGACGCCGGTCGGCCTGTTCCTGATTTTCACAGGTGCAGCAGATATGTACGTTTGCCCAGTCCCCGCCCCAATCATCGGGCAGGTGCGCCGCGATGCGCTCCGGCCGTTTCGTGATGAAATAGAAAAATAAATCCGACCGCGCCCGCATCATCGCCCAGGCCTCCGGCCGCCACGCATCGGCCGCCGGGTGGAAAAAGTCGGAGGTGAAGCAGGTGAACACCGTCCCGCTGCCGGGCTTGAGCTTGTAATGGCCGCTGCGGTCCCGGCGCACCGGGAGATTGAACGCCGCCGTCTTCGTGACGACCGACGCGTCCTTCCCGTATTGTGCGTCCCGCCTGTAAACGTAGCAGTGGGCGCAGCCCGGGCTGCATTTCGTGCACCCGTGCCACGGATTCCAAAAGGGCATCGCGTTCTCCTTTCTATCGCTTTGATTTTCTCTTTATTATAACAGGACGGCCTGTCTTTTTTGAAATTACAAATCCCTTAATAATCTGTATCGCGATCTTTTTGTTAAAGAAACCTAAAAAAGGGTTGACTTTCAAATTAAATTTGATACAATATAGTTGTTTCAAATATAAATGACGTGTTCAAAAATTAAACTCAATTGTAGGAGGTTTAAAATGAGCGATTTTTATAACTATTCTGTAACCAAACGCGACGGTTCCGAACTGCCGATGTCCGATTTCAAAGGCAAGGTGGTCTTAGTGGTCAACACCGCGACCGGCTGCGGCTTTACTCCCCACTACAAGGATCTGGAAGAAATCTACGAAGCTTTCCACGACAAGGGCTTGGAAATCCTCGACATTCCTTGCAACCAGTTCGCCGGCCAGACCCCAGGCACTGACGACGAAGTCCACGAATTCTGCACCCTCCATTACAACACCCAGTTCGACCAGATGACCAAAAGCGACGTCAACGGCGACAACGCGCTGGACCTCTACAAATACCTGAAGAGCCAGAAGGGCTTTGCCGGATTCGGCAAGGGCCCGAAGGCCTTGATGATGAGCGCGATGCTCAAAAAGATCGACCCGGATTACAAGAACAACGCCGAAATCAAATGGAATTTCACGAAATTCTTAATCGACCGGGACGGCAACGTCGTCGACCGTTTTGAACCGACGACCAGCATGAAGACCGTGCGCGCCGCTGTGGAAGCGCTGATCTAATGACTGAAATGACTCCCTACGATCCGGACGAAGCCCTGAAGCTGGACAACCAGCTCTGTTTCCCCCTCTACGCGGCCGCTCGGAAAATCGTCGGCGCCTACACACCTTACCTCAAGCCCCTCGGCCTGACCTACACCCAATACATCACATTCATGGTGCTCTGGGAAAAGGACGGCCTCACCGTCGGCGAAATCGGCAGCCGGCTCCACCTCGACAACGGGACGCTGACGCCGATGCTGAAGAAACTGGAAAAGCAGGGCTACGTCGACCGCCGGCGCGACCCCGACGACGAGCGCTGCGTCGTCGTCTATTTAACTGATAGCGGCCGGGCGCTGAAAACCAAGCTCGCCGACGTGCCGCAGCGGATCGGCCGCTGCATGCCCCTCGAGCCGGACGAAGCCCACACCCTCTACCGCATCCTCTACAAAATTCTGGACAATTGACTTCTTTTAGAAAGGCTGACTGAATCAAATGAACGCAAATCGTGAAAAGGTGATCGTCCGCACCAGCGTCATCGGCATCCTGGTCAACGTCGCTCTGGCCGTCTTCAAGGCGATCGTCGGCACACTCTCCCATTCCATTGCCGTAGTCATGGACGCCGTCAATAATTTGAGCGACGCACTGTCCTCAGTGATCACCATTATCGGCACCAAGCTCGCCGGCAAGGCGCCGGACAAAAAGCATCCCCTCGGGTACGGCCGTCTCGAATACCTGAGCGCGATGATCATCGCCGTGATCGTCCTCTACGCCGGGGTTTCATCACTGGTCGAATCGGTGAAGAAAATTCTCCACCCGGCCACGCCGGACTACTCCGCCATCGCCTTAATCATCATCGCGGTGGCTGTGGCCGCGAAAGTCCTCCTCGGGCTGTTCGTCAAACGGACCGGCGAAAACGTCAAATCCGACTCGCTGATCGCTTCCGGCAGCGACGCCCTCAACGACGCGGTCATCTCCGTGTCGACACTGGCGGCTGCGGCGATTTACCTGATTTTTGGCATCAGCCTCGAAGCCTGGCTCGGCGCCGTCATCTCCGTCTTCATCGTGAAGGCCGGGATCGACATCCTCCGGGATACGGTCAGCCAAATCCTCGGCGAACGCATCGACGCCAAAACCGCCCAGGGCATCAAGCAGACCATCTGTCAGGTTGACGGCGTCGAGGGCGCCTACGACTTGATCGTCAACAGTTACGGCCCGAGCCGTCAGATCGGCTCCGTACACATCGAGGTGCCCGACACGATGACCGCTGTCGAACTGGACAGCCTGGAACGAGATGTGGCCAACGCGGTCTTCGACCAGCATCACGTCATCCTCGCCGGCATTTCGGTTTACGCAAAAAACACCGAAAATTCCGAAGCGGTCCGCATCGAAAAAGCGGTGCGCGATCTGCTCGAGGACTATCCCGACGTGCTGCAGATGCACGGTTTCTTCCTCGACCCGACGGAAAAGACGGTGCAGTTCGACATCATCATCAGCTACGACGCCCCCGACCGCAAAGGGCTGTATCGGGAAATTCTCGAAAAGGCTCAGGCCCTCTGTCCTGGCTACACCGTCAACATCCAGCTGGACTTTGACATCTCCGATTAACGACCCCTCCCTCCAATAGGCAGGCGCAACGATAAGATTGCGGCCTGCTTTTTTAATGGGCTGCCGTCAGCCTTAAATTCCGGCCGTCTTTACGTGAAAATAACTTTCAGAAGATTGAAAATATCTGAAAAAATGATTAAAATAATGCTGAAAAAACATTCAGAAATACATTGAATAGAAAAAGAGAAGATGATGCCATGAACAATACAGATCAAAATCAATCCATCACCCGTCATCAGACCCTGAGGATCGCCGTACTGGCCGACCTGCACTATCTGGCGCCGTCGCTGATCGCCGACACCCCGGACTACACCGAGCACCGCAACAGCGACCGCAAGATGTACAACGAAAGCAACACCTTTTTGAGAGCGGCGCTGAAACGCTTGGCAGCGCAGGACCCAGACGTGCTGATGATCGCTGGAGACCTGACCAAGGACGGCGAACGGGAATGCCACGAAGCGATCGCGGCCATTCTCGAGCAGTTCGCCCGAGACACCGGCGCCCAGGTGTTCGCCGCGCCGGGCAACCACGACATCAACAACCCGGACGCCACGAATTTCAATACGCCAAACGGCAAAGCGGTGCCCGCCGGGCGCACCACCCCCGCCATCTTTGGAGACCTCTACGCGCCGGAACGCTTCGGCGCCGCAGAGGTGAAGCGCTTCGTGCCGCCGGAAGGAAAGCTGGGCTGCGGCCTGTCCTACTGCGTACGCCCGAAGCCGGGGTTCACCCTCATCGTAATGGACACCAATCGTTACAGCGCCGACACGACGGTCCGCGGCATCGACGAAAATCAGACCGCCGGCATTTTCACCCCCGAGCTCGAGGCCTGGGTGCTCGAGCAGACCCGCGCGGCGAAAGCCCAGGGCGACACGGTCATCGGGCTCGGCCACCACGGCTTCCTGCCCCATTTTTCGATGGAGCCCAAGGCCATGCCCGCCTACCTGATTCCCGAGTACGAACGGATTTCGACAGCCCTCGCCGACGCTGGGATGGACGGCGTCTTCACCGGACACATGCACGCCAACGATATCCAAAAGATGACGACCGAAAAGGGCCGCAGCTTCTTCGACATTGAAACCGCCTCGCTGATCTGCTACCCGTCCCCGGCGCGCATCGTCACCGTGACCCGAAAGGAAGTGGACGGCCAGATCCGCGAAAATTTCGACGTCCACACCCTGATCCACACCGATGCCGGTACCTTCATCAATCCGGAAACCGGCAAAGCTCAGACGGTTCACGACATGACGGCCTACGCGAAGCAATACGGGTTCGACACGAACATGCTGGAAACCACCGCGGTCCACAACCTGCGCAAATTCTTCAAATATTTGAAGACCCACCCCGACAAAAAAGCGGAATACCACAGCAAAATCGTGAACGCCATCGACGGGCTGCTGGTCGAACGCCTGCACGTGCAGGACCGCCGAATGAAAAAGGCCGGCATCCACGTGTCGGTCAACTCCCAGGGCATCGAAGGCGCGCTGGACGACGTGATTCCGAAGCTTTTCAGCCTCAACCCCGACGTCCGGGACAGTCTGCTGCGCCGCACAGTCGGCGCGATGAGCCGGGTCGACGTCACCGACGGTCGAACGATTCTGGATTACACGAATTACATTTATCAGCGCCACCTCGCCGGTCTGGACGGCACGCCCCACGAGGACTGGGCGCTGCACACCCGGGAGTTTCTGGCCCAGGGCGGCCTCACCGACGCCTACACCACTATCTTCACCGAACTGGCGATGGCGCTGGCTGGCGATTACGCCCAGACCCTGTCGGTCAGCAAAATTCTCGGCGCCGACGGCATCCAGAAAAATTTGAACCTGATCCCTTCAGACGGCCGGACGCCCCTTGTGGACTTGTCCGCCAAACGGGGCGGACGGCTGATTCTGGCGATAATCAAATGGATGCTGCCGAGCCTGATCGCCAAGCGCCGGAAAGACGGCGCGCTGCTGTTCCGCCCAACCTGCACCATCGCCGACCTGATCGCGGATTTGAAGCGCAACCCGCTCTCCCACTTCGCGCTAGCCCATATGCAGAAACGCACCGCCAAGGGCGCGTCGGACGTCGACCCCGCGCTGCCCTTCGCGCTGCCGCCGGCCGCCCTGGCCGCCCTTCAAAAGGGCAAGGACCAAGTCACGGCCTTCGTCACTGAATTCGCCGACAGCATGGGCAACGACACCGAAAGCGATCAAGACAACGACACCCAATTCATTTTAAACTGCCCAGCGTTGTCCGGCGACGACTGGTTTTCATTTCAGCCTAAACAGGCATAACTTCCGTCATTACGACAAAAAGCCAGATGGTTTCTCTTCCAACCATCTGGCTTTTTATTATTTCGCCCTATTTCGAATATTTTCCATCAATGAAGACCACTTCTTCATCCTGTCCATAGGCACTGCCGTAAACCTTCACCAATCCGATAATCCAGTCGACAGTAGCCCAAATACCGACGCCGCCGCAGGTGATCAGCTTCAAAATGCCCAGGCCCACCTGTCCTCTGACGAAGCGGTCGATGCCGAGCCCGCCGAGCAGGAAGGTGAAGACCCAGACGAAGACGTGTTTGTTGTATCTTTTTTCGTTGTACGCTACCGGCGCTGGCTGCGGGGCCACCGGCTGTACGGGACGCTGAACTGGTGCCGGCCGAGCCGGTTCCACGATTTCCCGATCAGCCATTGACATTTTTGGCGCTTCCTGAGCCGCCGCCTTCCGCGGCGCTGCCTTCGGCGACTTAAGATCGATCAGGGTCGCCGTATCGGAAGTGTACATCACGACTTCATCGCCCACCTGCGGATTTTCATAAACGACGTCCTGCAATTTCGCTTCCACCATTTCACCGTTGTCCTTGCCGATATAGACCTTGTCTCCTGCAATTCGAAGTATTTTACTCATAAGTCACCTCGCATATTATTAAATGATACTTAAACGGTATCATACAACTTATCCCATGACAATATATCTCGCGTAAAAACTTTACAAATTTTATTTTTTGTAAATTTACATTACATTATTTTCAAGCGCGTTAAAATATTTATTAATTAGACTTCCGTCATCCCTCTATTTTTCACCCGCATCCTTTTGATCGAGGGCGCACAAAATCCCCTTCGGCAGAACGTACATCACTGTCCCTTCCGCTGTGTCGCCAATTTTATCGTACAGCCGGCCGGCACTCATACTTTCGCCCAAAACTGTGAAGGAACTATTTGCGACGTAACCGACTGGTCCAAGCCCTTCCATTTCAACGCGAATTGCTTCTTTATCGTATTCATTGTCCGGTTCTTTGATCAGCTCTACCTTCATATTGGGTTTAAAAAATTCCTGTCCAAATTTGTGGCAGGTTCCCGTAATGGTAAAATAAATCTTATTCATACCTTCCCCTCCCTTTCCTCATCTTACAACCATTTTCCGAAAATAACAAGAAAAACAGGCGATGAATTAGCTTGAAAAGCCTCGACAGACTCCAATAAATTATCGTCCAACTGTGCCGTCTTTCGTCCAACTTCTACACGATTTTGGACGAAAAATCATCGGCTGGACGAACTACTTCACTGTCTGCTCGGATGTAAAAAGTACCACGTCCAGCGCCTTTTTTCTCAATCTCGCCTGCTTCGACCAATTTTTTCAGCGCCGCCAATACAGACGAACGGCTGACACTCGGGCAGTGCGCAACAACTTCCGCACTGGTGAATTTCCCAATTTTTTCCTCGGTATAATGCTTGACGATATCGTAAGCCGTGCTCCGCTGTCCAGTCTTCGCCATCAACCCAACGCGGTCTTCAAATTCGATGTAGCAGGCCAAAATGACTTGAAGTGTATATCGGATAAACGGTGTCGGGTCGTTTTTACCCTCATACCAGCCTGCGTCGGCCGCCGCAAGCGCTTCATAATAGCGGTCTTTCGTCTTTTCAATCTGCTTTTCGATGCTGATATATTTGCCGACATCGTAGCCGTTTTGATATAAAAGCAAAAGCGTAAGCAGCCGGCTCATCCGGCCGTTGCCGTCATTAAACGGATGAATACAGAGGAAGTCGCAAATGAACACCGGAATCAAAATCAGCGCGTCGATTTTTTCAGCCGCTGCCGCTTGTTCATAAGCGTGGCACAGCCGCTCGACCGCTTCAGGCGTGTCGTAAGGTGGGACCGGCGTAAAACGCGTCACAACCGTTCCGTCCGGACGAGTTTCGTTAATCACATTCTGCACATTTTTAAAATGGCCACCGAAGGAAAGTCCAGCTTTCTTCAGCAGGTCACGATGCAGCTGAAGAATATAGGATGGGCGGATTGGAATGTACCCGTAATTTTCGCGAATGGTATTCAGTACATCCCGATAACCTACGATCTCGTCCTCGTCGCGGCTTCTCGGCGTTGTCTTCTCGGCAAAAGCTGCTTCATGCGCGTGCTCGTCGTCACAATGCCCTCAATTTTATTCGACGCTTCTGTACTTTGAATTTTAGCTATTTCGACCAGCCGATCCAGTTCCGTCGGTTTTTGACGGACAAACAAATCTTGTCTGCCCTTGCACTCGTGTATTTTAGCAACAAAATTGACAATGTCTGTGGGCCAAGACCGTTCTGCCAACTGAGTGTAGTCAAAAGTTCTCATGCAGCAGCCCTCCTTTCGTCCAATTTCGTTCCCTTTTCGTCCAATTATGGACGATTTTGGACGAAAAATCAATCGGCTGGACGAATAACTTATCCTTTCAAAGGCCGCTATCAAAAAAGCGCATCCGTCAAGTAAATCGAGACGGATCAATTTGATCCCCTCTCTTGACAGACGCGCTACTGTTTTGCAAAAAAGTCGCCGCGCTTTCACAGCGCTTTTAAATCATATTTTCATTCAATCCAACCGGCCGAATTTTTCAATGTAATCCTCAATCGTTTCGCCATGCGCGAGCCCGTTCAGCAGCTCGACCGCCGGCGATTCCAGCCTTTCCGCCCTCGGGTAAAGGGGCGCCAAGAAATCTTCCTCGTCCATGCCCCGCTGTGCCAGGCCAGCTTTAGCAAGGTCTAAAATCTTGAGGATCAGCGCAGAAACCGCCTTTCGGTCGAAAATATTTCCCGGGAAATTTTTTTGCACGAACAGCTGCCGCAGCTCGGCCGCCGTGTAGCCCTTGTGGTAAATCGTACGGTCCTGTGCCAATAATTCGGTCAGCTCGGGGAGCTTTTCCATCAGGCCGACGTGCAGCGCGCTGGCCGCAAAGATCTCGCCAACCGGCTGCTCGCAGACACTTCTGAATTCCACGGTGCCGCGGAAGGTCAAATCCTCAAATTTGAAGGAGCGCAGATCCTTGAGGTCGGCCGCTTCGGGCTGAAAAACGATCGGCTTGTACCCGGTGCCGTCGAAGACTTCACCCTTGATCCGGTCCGACGCAAAATAATCAGCCAGCGGCGTCGGTGCGAAATTAATGTACTGACCATCCCGTTCGACGCAGTACAGGCTCATGCTGCGGATGTACGCGACGATGTCGTCGACCGAGTCGAAATCCGCCGCGAACATATCCACGTTGTGGGGATTGAACCCGTGAAGGCTGTTGCGCCAGAAATAATCCCGGGAGCAGAGCAGCGACTGGCCGTTTACCTGCCAGACCGAATTGGCAAAGAGCAGCGCCTTATAGGGCTCCAGCTTCGAAAAGGTGTTGAAAACCTCGGGCAAGTCCTTCTCCTCCACGTCCAGCTGAACCTGGCTCGCGCAGGAAAACAGCCCAAAATTCGGATGGTGATGAAAGGGAAAGGTGCCTGACTTTTCGTATTTTGAGTAAGACGACAAGTGATGAAGCAGCATGCGGTAGCGCTCGCTGGCTACCGGCACATTGCGGTTGACAGCGTAACGCGGATTGATGCCCATGCCGGTCAACGGGCGAACCGCCGGTTGACAATGGGCAGCTCGAATTCAATGCCCACTTTTCCTGTTCGGGGGCGCCGGGTCGGTGCGATAAACCGCTCATCAATGGCTTGGTCCAATTCCGCTCTATTCATGCTGGTTCTCCTCACTTCGGCGTTAATACTTATTGTTTTAATAGTTTATGAGGAATCCCGAGATTTGTCAAACGAAAAAACAGACAGTCCGGCGGATTTTACCTGCACTGTCTGTTTGCCTCTATTTTCTTTATTCTTTATTAAACCGCGCTAAATCGTGGTTATCTGTGCCTTTTTGGCCTTTCACCGATGCCGCGTTCAAATCCGTCACCACCTGATCGCCTGGCAGTCCCTTGGATAAATACATATACCGGTCGGCCCGGTTGACAATCGTTGCCGCCGTGTCTTCAGTTTTCACAGCTGTGATGCCGATGGAGATATGGAAATGGACCCGTTGATTGTCAGACCGCACATCGATCTCCTTTGCGATTTGGGAAAACCGTTTGGCCACGCCTGCCAGTTCGCCGCGATCTTTCAACTGCAAAAGTCCGACAAATTCGTCGCCGCCCCACCGGCAGAACCGGTCGATCCGGCGGCCGTATTGCCTGAGTGCGACGCCAAAAGCCTGCAGCACCTCGTCGCCCACCTGATGGCCGTAACGGTTGTTGATGCCGTGGAAATCGTCGGCGTCCGCAAAGAGCACGGCGAAAATGTTGCCGGTCCGGCGGTAGGTTTCCAACGCCTCTCTCAGACAGAGATCCATATATTTCCGCCCCGGCAGACAGGTGACCGGATCCCGCGTCGCCACTTCGTAAACGTCTTGGATCATTTCGTCGTCGTAGCTCGCATCCGTCAGCGGCACAAAAAGCGCCACAAGCTCGTTGGTTTTGCCGGCCTCGTCCTGCAACGGAATCAACGTGTTGCGAATCAAAATATCCTTGCCGTCCGAACGGCGCATGAACATCTGCATGGTCTGCGACTGGCCCGTCGCGAGGGCCACAATTGCCGGACAGCGATGATCTGGAACGGCAATGCCGCTCGTAAACGAGCACCCCAGATTGGATTCAAAACAGTCTCGGCCCAGCATCTCTTTCGCCGAATACCCAAGGAGGTTTTCCGCCTCGGCATTCCAATACTGCACGCGGTGATCAATGGACAGGATATAACACCCGACTCCAGCGGAATCCAGAAGCTCCCGCAGCGCTTTGCCGCGTACGGTCTTCCAATCCAAATCGGGCCGCTTCCCTCCCGTTTCCTGCAGCAAGGCCTTTTCAAAACTGGGCAGCTCGTCGGCGTACAGAATGTGCATTTCGGCCGCGAGGACGCACCGCATATCGCCGACCTTGTGAATCCCGTTGATGGCGTTTTGCACGCGCTGAGAAAGGGCTTCGATGTCCTGCGCCGTCGCGTACTCGCACAAAATGGCAAAACGGCTGGCGCTGATCCGCGCCGCGATGCCGCTGTTGCCGACCTGCTTTACGATGGCGTCTGCGCAGGCGCAAAGCGCCGCCTCGAACGCCTTCTTGCCCTTGATCTTCCCGATCTTTGGCAATTCCGGAATAGCCGCGAAAATGAGGCCATAAGGTCTGCGGGATAATTGATAGTCGGAATCATAATTGAAGAAATGAGCGGTAAAGCTCGCCACATTTTCGAGCCCGGTCACTGGATCGATCGTGTCCCCGTGGCCGTGGCTGCCGCGCATTTCAGCCCGCATATCGTCGTCCAGGAAATAGCCCATTAAACCGAAAATTTCCCCGTCACGGTACAAAGGCCATTTGGTCGCGTAAATGTCCCGGGCGACGCCCTTCGCGATACATTTCCCCGGCACGTTGCTCGAGCGCGCACCGGTCCGCAGGATGGCCACTTCTTCCTCATGGTACGGTCCCTTGTCGAGATGCCAGAACATCTCTTCGTCAGTTTTGCCGAGAATCTGACTCAGCGAATCGAAACCGTAATAATCGAGGAAGGCTTGATTGGCGCCGAGGAATCGGAGATCCCGGTCTTTCCAGAAAAGGGGCACCGGCATGTAGAGCATCAAATCGTCCCAAAGGGCAATTTTCTTGTTGACCAGTTCGGCATTCCAGCCGATCAGCGAGGCGTACGGGTCATGATGCTGTCTCGCCTGTTCTTCTTCAACGGCGGCCATGTCCATCGGGCGGATCGCATAAAGAAATTGTTCGCGAGCCGTCCCGGGAATGCGGATGATCCTGTGGGACATCCAGGTGAAGCGGCCGCGGTCATCCGCAGTTCGAAAGCCGCTTTCCAAAATGCCGCTTTGGGCCTGCGCCACCCGCGACGAAAGGGTAGCCGGATCGATAAAAGCGGCGTAGCGCTTTTGATCTGCTGCAAAAATCGCCGGGAACAGAAGAGAGCGCCGGCCGTTCTCGTCAAAAATGGGCTCGCGATTTTTCCCACCGTCGCTATCCTCGCCAAACTGAATGCTCGTCATCGTATTGTTCGTCAGATCAAGATGGAAGAGCGTTTGGTAAAAGTGGCGCAGGCTCATCAGCATACGCGTTTTCTCGGAGAGGCGCTCGCCGGTTTTGGCGTAATCAAAAACATTGACCACAAACAAATACTGAGAATCGGTCTTGCTGAGCAGACGGTAGCGGCACAACAATTCCTGTCCGTGGAACGCGTAGTACAATTCGCCGGCTTTACCCGTCTGAATGGCGTACCGGGCAGCCTGATACAATTCCCGATTGGCAGGATGATGGCTATCGTTCAGGCGGGCTTCCACTGCTTCCTGCGTCTCAACCCCGTCCTCCGCGAACAAGGCTATAGCGATGTCATTCACGTACAGAATTCGGAAAGTTTGATGCTGCTTTTCAATCAGCATTTGCTAATGTGCGATAAAGAAGTAATAGAAGTGTAAAAAATTTTGCCGTTCCTATCCGGCACTTAGGGCTGTGTCGGATAGGTCAGGCGTTAGGCTTCCGGCAAGTCTATCTTGCCGACAAAGCTGTAATAAATCTCAATGTCCTGCCTGCGGGTGCCGTTCTCGTCATAGCTGCACTCATGCAC
>Ga0214929_100138_pt1 | contig 29004 bp, 25 predicted proteins | sample Stichaenrichm17X_FD_168613 | JGI IMG/M metagenome (GOLD analysis project Ga0214929, IMG submission 168613) | Xylose enriched microbial communities from anaerobic bioreactor in Madison, Wisconsin, United States - 17X | ecosystem: Engineered > Bioreactor > Anaerobic > Unclassified | place: USA... | reverse complement strand
CACCTTGCCGGAAAACGTACCCACGATCGGCTGGAAATAGGCCTCGATCCACCCCTGCGCTACCGCTTCGTCGACCCGCCGCACCACGTAAGAACGCAGAGCCAGACTCTCTTCCATTCCCTTTTCGAACCGGCGCCAGTAACGGACGAAGTCGCCCGCCGCCGCGTCGCCGGCCATCTTGGCGCGGTCGACGACTTGACCTGCGCTCGCCTCGTCGCCCGTGATTCGATAGATGCCCGCACGCACCAGGGCCCCGTATGTCGCGTCTTCGGCCAGCTGAGCGTGAACCGTCTTCACCGCTTCCTCCGACCGCGAGCCTTCGACGAGAGCATAGAAGTTGTCGGCACCATAGCGCGCCACGCGGTCGATGCCCACGGCCGAGCCGATCGCCTGCGACATCTGGCGCAGCAGGCGGTCGCCCGCATCGAAACCGTAGGTGATGTTGTAAAACTTGAAAGCCACGATGTCGAAATAAACGAGGTCGAAGGGTTCTGCCGTGCCGTGCGCAGTCATTCCGATGACCGCATCGACCGCCCTCGAAAGCACGTCCATAGTCTGCAAACCGGTGACGTTGTCGACGCGGGATTCCGCGCCGGACGACCGCAGCTCGTCGCGCCGCTGTACGAGCAGGGACACGGCGCTCGCAGCCACGTCGAGACCGCCCGTCAGATTGCGCGCCGTAGAAGCCGACACGCCGTCGAGCACGATGAAGCCGATCGTTTTGCCGGCACGGCGCAGGGGAACCGCCACGTCGTCGGCCCCGCAGCAGACAGAGCGCGGCGCCGTCACCGGAATGGAAAAGCTGCCGCACACCGTTTCGCCGGCATCGAGCTTGGCGAGGTCTGCTGCGCGCAGGTCGGCGTCGGGCACGAGACGCGCGCCCGCGGGCGGCAGGCACCCGCACGAACCGCGCCAGGAATGGGTCACGACAGGGGCTCCGTCGTCCGCACGCTCTACGATGGCGGCGCACAGGGCGCCCGCGCCCCGCGCGATGCTTTCGAGCAGAGCGTCGATCGACGCGTCGGAATCGCCTTTGGCCAGAGCCGTCTGCAGGCCTTCGTTGACGGCCGCAAGAAACGCGTTCAGCATGTCCGGGGCAATCCCAACGCGTTCCGCCCGTATGAGCCCATTGACCGACCTACCCTCTCGACGCCCGCCCGACACGAACCGCGCCTGCGAATGCACGTACACAAACTCGCCCTAGTATACGAGACTTTTCCCATTCCAATGACGCTCAATAGGGCAGCATCGTTACGCGCGGAAAATAAGGACGCAGAGCATGTTGCCGAACCGCTCGATGTTTTGGTTGTGCCCCACCGCGTACACGCGCACCGTGTCGCCCTTCTTGCGACGCACGCGCGTTTCCGCCCAGCCGGCGTTTTCGTGCGGAGTAAGGTTGAACACGGTATCCTGAATGTGGCGCATCTCGCCCTGCGGCACCAAGTTGCGGTAGTCGCCGGCAGACAGTTCAACCAGATCGGCCATAGTCTCGCAGCCGAAAATATCCAGACAGCGGCTATTGGCGAAGAGCACGCGACGCGATTCGCCGTTCTGACAGATGAGCATCCCCGCCGGCACCGCCTGCGCCAGGTCGCGCGCCGTGAAGCCCAGTTGCTCGCGCGGGTCGTGCTCCATCGATTCATCGTAGGCCCGCACGCCCCCGTCGCGCATGATCTTGCCGCGATAGAGGGCCAAATCGGACTGGCGGTAGAGCTCGTCGAGTCCCGCTTCCGCCTTCTTGTGCAAGGTGTAGCCCGCCGACACGTGGTAGCTGATCAGGTGCCTCTCGAAGGAGAAGGTGTGCACGCCCTGGAGCGCCTCCCGCGCGTGAGCGAGCTTGTCCATGTCGGGCTTGAGCAGAACGTGGAATTCGTCGCCGCCCGTGCGCGCGATCACGGCGTCGGTGCCGAAAATGGCACGGAGCTGTCGGGCGCAATCCTGGAGCACGGCATCACCCGCCCGATGGCCGAAGCGATCGTTGAAGATCTTGAAGTCGTCGAGGTCGGCCATGAACATGGCGATTTCCTCGTTGCCGGGTTCGGAAAGCAGCTTGAGCGCCTGTTCTTCGAACCCACGGCGGTTGAGCAAGCCGGTGAGCTCGTCGGTCGTGGCGGCAGCCATAAGATCGGCGTTCCGCGATTCCCAGCGCTCGCCGTAAATCTGGCCCATGGCGAGTACGAAGGCGGCAAAACCCACCGAAAGGGCGAACGACGCCATATGCAGGTGAAACAGGTGCTCACCTAGATACAAGGCGAACAGGAACAGCGTCATGCCCATCGTCAGGTGGGTCACGCGCGGCACACGGTCGCGGTAGCGCCATTCCCACACCATCGCGCAGCCCGTATACCAGCAGACCAGAGCCTCCAAGAGCCAGTGCATATGCTGATAGCGGAACGTGCCATCGGGGTCGAGAGTGTACATCGTCGCCCGCGTTGCGGGAATTGCAAGAAGCGAGATTACGACCAAAGCGGGAATCGCGTACATCCACATGACGCGCGGCGTCGCCTCGCGTCCTTCGGTCATCGCGCAGGCAGCAACGACGAACAGCATGAACGAGAGCAAGGCGTAGAGCAGTTCGACGCCCAGCATGCCGACGGCGTAGACCGCGAACCCTCGCTCCGTGCCCGTGGCGAGACCAATGAAGGAAACTATGCCGAAAAGCGCTTGAACGAGCAGCAAGACCTCGCCCGTGAGCACAGCGCGTTGCGTTCTGCCTTGCGCCTTGAAGTACACGAACGTGACGACGATGCCCAAGGCGCTTGCAATGATGGTGGGGATGTCGAAATAGGCAGACCGAGAAATGTAGTTGTACAAGTCGCCCATCGCGTGTCCCCCAATCTAGCCTCGTGCGAAACGGTTTCGAGCCGACGCCGCGCCAAAGGGTACACCTGATGAGTTCTGCTTATGAATCGCAACTGGCTGCCATCGGTTGAAGGCCCTATAGCTTTGCGTCGCCGCCTTTCGGCGGGTTTGCCCAAAGCGGAACTATATCGGATGGAAGGCAAGCATGGCAGTGTAGCAACCGTGAAAACATTTCTTTGTTACCATGCCGATATCAATAGCGAAACGGGATGGGGCGCGACCGTGGCGTGCCAAAGCGCGCCCGCATGCGAAAGCGGGCCGCCGCAGTTGCCCGCGACGACCCGCTTTCGCATGCCATGACTTAGGCGGTCATCCCGCCCGAACGCGCCTGCGCTTGGGGCGGAACGACCGCGCTACCGTGTCTTACAGTCGGTCATCCCCCACTTCCCTGCGGCGCAGCGACCACCTCGCGAAAAACGCCACCGCCGCCGAGCTCGCCAAGGCGGCAAGGGGCAGCAGGGGCTAAAGCGCTCGGCGGGTGCGGGAAATCGCCTGGCGCACCATGCCGTGCTCGGCGCGGTAGGTGGCCACGAAATAGCCGCCGTAGGCCACGATGAAGATCCCCACGGCGAAGGCCGCCGTCTGGCCCAGGTCGGCGTAGCCAAAGGTCTTCACCAGCTTGAGCACCGCCGCCAGGGCGCAGAGCGAATGGGCCAGGGCCACCGCCAGAGGCGCCGCGAACATGACTCCGCTCTGCGCGCGCACCGAGCGGAAGATCGCCTGGTCGGGGCAGCCCAGCTCGTGCAGGGTGCGGTAACGGCCGGCCGAATCGGTCGTGGCCGAAAGCTGCTGCACGGCCATAATCGCCGCGCAGGCCACCACGAGCACGAAGCCGATGTAGAGGGCCAGGTAGACGATGAGCGCCGTGATGCTCACGCCCGCCGCCAGCGCGCTCGTGCGCGTGACCATGAAAGCTATCGCGTCGGGGTTCTGCGCTTCCACAGCCGAAAGGAAGGCGTCGCTTCCCACGGTCGCGGTGGACCCTTCGCTCGCAAGCGGCGCGAGGGCGGCGTCGCCCGCTTCCGTGTCGCCCGCATAGCGCACTTTCACCAGCACGTCGTAGACCGGCAGACCCGCCGTCGCATCGTCGGGCAGAATGAGCATGCCCGTGTCGGTGGCGTTGCTGCTGTTTTCCAGCTGGGCCGACGCGTCGTCGATCACCGCGGTCTGTGCGGGATGGAAGGTGCGCCCCGCACCGCCGAAGCTATAGCCCGCCGCGAGCACCTTGTTGTAGAAGTCGGAAGCGGAATCCATCGTGCAGGCGATGAGGTACTCGTCGCCGCCCAGGCTCACCGGCTCGAGCCCGAACAGGGCGCGCTGGGCGTTGAAGTCGGAGGCGCTCATGACCCACAGGCCCAGGGTGTTGGCGTAGGCGGCTTCGTAGCCTGCCGGCGCTTCGACGCCCGTCGCGTCGGTCATCGCCTGCATGGTCACCCCGCCGCCATCGACAAGCCCCTGCGACTGGCGCACGCGCACCTGAGCGTAGCTGCCCACCTGTCCCAAGTCGACGCCCGCCGTGCGGGCCGCTTCCACCACGTCGACGTTCGACAGGTCGCCGGAAAGGTTGGTCGCGTTCAGGGTCGCGTCGACGGCGGCATGCCGGTTGGCCTGGCCGTTCAGGGCCGTGCAGATCGCCATGCCCGTGGTCACCGACGTGAGGGCCACAAAGAGCACGAGCGACACCACGGCCATCGACGCGCAGGTGGTGTTCACGCGACTCGCCAGCTGACGCGCGGTGAACGCGTTGAGGTCGCGCCACCAGAAGCGGGGCATCTTCTGCAGCAGGGCCGTGACCGTGCCCGCCAGGCCGAAGAAGAGCAGCACGGTGCCCACCACCACAAGGGCGGTCGTGATGAGGAAGCCGGTCTGCGTGGCGCCCTGGGTGAAACCGGGAAAACCCTCGCGCGAAAGGCGCACGTAGGCCGCGATCACCGCGCCCAGGCCCGCCGCGAACAGGACGACGGACACCGGCAGGCTGCGCACGCCGTTCCTTTCGTTGGCGCGGCGGGCGCCCATGAGGTCGACCAGGCGCACGCGGCGCAGGGTGACCAGGTTGAGCGCGAGCATGACCGCAAAGGTCACGGCGAAGCAGCCGGCGGTCATTCCCAGGGCGTCGGTCGAAAAGAAGAGCTTGTAGTGGGTCACCGCCACTTCGAACAGGCCGCTCGTCACGAACAGGAGCAGCTGCGAGAGCAACACGCCGCCGGCGATGCCCACTGCGAACGAGACGAGGCCCACCAGCAGGGTCTCCATCGCAAGGATCTCCGACACCTGGCCGCGTCGCATGCCGAGCACCTGGTAAAGGCCCAATTCCTGTTTGCGACGCCGCATAAGAAAGCTGTTGGCGTACACCATGAGGAAGCCCATGATCACGGCCAAGAACACGGTGAGGCCCGAAAGGACGTCGTCCAGCGATTCAAGCATGTCCGACGCGTTAGAATCGAGGAAATCAGCCTGCAGAGAGACGGTGTTGAAGGCGTAGAAAACGGCCACGCCGATCGCCAGGGTGACGAAGTAGAGCGTGTAGCTGCGCGCCGACCGGCGCACGTTGCCCACGGCGAGCTTAGCGAGCATCTTCGGCACCTCCCATGGTGGCCACCACGCTCATGATCCGGTCGAAGAAGTCGTGGCGACTGGCGTCGCCGCGGCGGATCTGCGTGAACAGGCGTCCGTCGCGAATGAACAGGACGCGCCGGCAGTAGCTGGCGGCAGCTTCGTCGTGGGTGACCATGAGAATGGTCGAACCCAGATCGCGGTTGAGGCGGTCAAGGCTTTCGAGCAGAATCTTGGTGTTCTTCGAATCGAGCGCGCCGGTGGGCTCGTCGGCGAGCACCAGCGCCGGCTGCGTGACGATTGCGCGGGCCGCCGCCACGCGCTGGCGCTGGCCGCCCGACATCTGGTAGGGATAGCGATCGAGCACGTCGGTCACGCCCAAGGCGTGGGCCGTGTCTTCCACCTGGCGCTGCAGGGCGTCGGCCGGCACGCGCCCTATCGACAGGGGCAGGGCGATGTTCTCGCGCCCCGTGAGCGTGTCGAGCAGGTTGGCGTCCTGGAAGATGAAGCCGAGCTTCTCACGGCGGAAATCGGCCAGTTTGCGGGCCGAAAGGCGGGCCGTGTCGGCGCCGTCGACCAGGATCGCGCCGGCCGTGGGGCGGTCGATCGTGGCGATGCAGTTGAGCAGGGTCGACTTGCCCGAGCCCGACGGCCCCATGATCGCCGTGAACTCGCCTTCTTCCACCGCGAAGCTCACGCCGTTCAGGGCGCGCGTGGCGCCGCCCTTGCTGCCGTAGGTTTTCTCGACGTTGCTCACCTGGAGCACCGGCGCGCTCGCGGCGCCGGCCGGGGGCATGGCGCCCGCTGCGTGTCTGGCCATCGTGGTACCTCCTGATAGTGGGTTCGTTCTACCCCTGAGACTACGCGGAGCGCGCCGCGCCTGCCATCGATTGGCCTTACGCCCGCCTTACGCTTTTGTCACCTTGGCCGCGGGAGCGATTTACACATCGTCGCGCTCGTCGCCGAAACGGTTGCGCGGGAAGGCGATGCGCACTTCCGTCCAGGCGCCCTCTTGGGAATCGACGCTCACGCCGAGCCCCATCTTCTTGCACAGGGTGGCCACCAAATAGAGGCCCAAGCCCGTCGACCGGCGCTGCGACCGGCCGTTTTGCCCGGTGAAGCCCCGCTCGCACACGCGGGGCAGGTCGGCCGCCGCGATGCCGCAGCCGTTGTCGCGCACCGAAAGCGCCACGCGCTCGCCGGCGGTGCCCACCGCTTCTTCGCGCGCCGCGAGCACGATGCGGGGACTGCGGCCGTCGCGGGCGGGGTCGGCCCGGTAGCGCACGGCGTTGTCGATGAGCTGGCCCACGATGAACACGAGCCACTTGGGGTCGCAGGGCGCCACGATGTCGCTGCCGTCGGAGCGCACCATGCCCATAAGATCGACCGCCACGTGGGCCTCGATCAGCTGGGTGGCACGCGACCGCACGGCTTCGGCCGCCAGGGGGCCCAAGGCCCGGTCGTAGATCACGTAGTCGTTTTCCAACGACGACGACCGCGCGTAGAAGAGGGCCTGCTCCACGTAGGCCTCCACGCGCGCGAGCTCGCGGGACAGGGGCCGCAGGGCCGGGTCGTTGGCGTTTTCCACGAAGAGGTTGGCCGCCGCGAGCAGGGTCTTCACCTCGTGCACCCAGGTTTCCACGAAATCGCGGTAGTCGGCTTCGGCGGCGCGGGCGGCGCCCACCTGGCGGGCGGCTTCGGCGGCCACGGCCCGCACGGCCCCGGTAAGGGCCCCGCCTTCCAGGCCGTCGGCGTCTTCGGCATCGGTCGCCAGGGCCAGGGCGTCGCTTCCGGCGCCGGCGATGCGGCGCGCCTCTTCCACCCAGGCCCGCTCGCGCGCCCAAGCGCCCACCTGCAAGGCCGCGAACGCCAGGGCCAGCAGGACCTCGAGCAGGCCGCGCTCGCCGGCGCCCACGCCCATGGCCGCAAGCAGGGGCCAGGCGAAGGCGCAGCACAGGATGCAGAAGACGAGCGCGGTGCGGTGGGCGCCCAGATAGGCGCCGAAGCCCAGGGCACGGGGGCCGCGCGCGCTCATACCGCGTATCCCTGGCCGCGGCGGGTGACCACGTAGTCGGTCGCGCCGATGCGGGCGAGCGTCTGGCGCAGACGGTTCACATTGACGGTGAGGGTGTTGTCGTCGACGAAGGAGTCGGTCGACCACAGGGCTTCCATGAGTTCCTCGCGCGACACCACCCGGCCGGGCCGCCGCATGAGGGTCTCCAGGATGCGGAGCTCGTTTTTGGTGAGGTCGACCTCGCGGCCTTCGAACGACGCGCGCGACCGCGACAGGTCGAGCACCAGGCCGGCGTGCTCCATCGTGCGGCCGGCCGCGCCCGCCCGGCCGGCGCGGCGCAGGACCGCGTCGATGTGGGCCAGGAGCACCTGGCCGTTGTAGGGCTTTTCGATGAAGGCATCGGCGCCCATCGACATGCTCATGAGCTCGTCGACGTCGGTCGTGCGGCTCGTGAGGACGATGATCGGCACGTCGGAAGTCTGGCGCAGCTCGCGCGCCACGATCAGGCCGTCGGTGCCGGGCAGGCCAAGGTCGAGCAGAACCAGGTCGGGGCGGGCGGCCAGACCGCTTTCGGCCACGCGATCGAACGCGCAAGCGCACACGGCCTCGTGTCCCGCCCGTTCAAGCAGGACCTCCACTTCCCCGCGCACTGCCGGATCGTCTTCTATTACATAGATGCGCGCCATGATCCGCCTTCCGTCCGCGTACGTTGGCATCAGGGTACCGCACAGAAGAGAGGAAATTTCACATCCGCAATCGGTTTTTCCCTGCGCCTTGCCTCACCCTCGCGGAGCGAAAACGAGCAGAAACCCCGATTCGTCACGGTTCGAACCATGGCACGAACCGTGCTATTTCGATTCATCACCCCAGGTCAGCGCGTTGTCGGCCGCTCGTTTTACCAAGCGTGGAGAAAATATCGAGACCGAGGGAAATCCCCATTCGCCGACTTTAGCGACCGTTTGCCAGCGCTATGCTCCCAAATCGTTATTTGACGTTCACAAATCGAAAGGACCAACGTCATGAGCGAAGAGAAGAAGACCATCTTCACCGCGCCCGTGGTGCTCAAGAGCATTTGGTACGGCTTCATCGCCGGCATGATTTCCGGCATGGTCAAGATCGGCTGGGAGAACATCTTCCCGCCGCGTACCCCCGAGCGCAACGCCATCAACCCGCCGCAGCACATGGCTCAGCAGCTGGGCTTCCCCGACGACCTGATCTTCAGCACCGTCTACTACAATGGCCAGCCGGTCATGCCCTTCACCCTGTTCCTGCATTTCTCCTTTGCCATCGTGTTCTCGATCCTGTTCATCCTGCTCATCCAGAAGTGGAAGCAGGTCGGAATCGGCCAGGGCGCTATCTACGGTCTGGCTCTCTGGGTCATCTGGCACGTCGTGCTGATGCCGCTGTTCGGCACCACCCCCGCGCCGTGGGATATGCCCTTCGAAGAGCACTTCAGCGAGATTTTGGGCCACGCCATCTGGGGTTGGTCGATTGCCGCAACCGCCTTCTTCCTAATCGCCAAGCAGAAGAAGAACACGCTCTCCAGCTTCTAGCGATCGCTTCGCTCACATGTCTAAAGGCTCGCGCCCACCGGGTGCGGGCCTTTTTTGACAGCGGGTGACAACAGGGGCGCGTGATGTCGTCACACACGAGGGTGACGACATCACGCGCCCCTGTTGTCACCTGTTGTCACGCCCGCTGGCAAAGATGCGCCGATGTGCAGCATCAAAATGGCGCCGGTCCGCCTTCTCGCAGGCTGCGCTGCGGTAAAACCCCAGGTCGACTCAGTTTCAAACCTTTCGCGCCGCCGTCACCGTGTGCCGCGCCCCGGGGGTTTGGCACATCCTCCAGCAACAAGAGCTTCGCGTGTGCCAAACCCCCGGGGCGTGGCACATGCGTTGCGCAGGGTTTGTGGAATGGCTAGTCTTATGCGGTTGGTCTTTTCCCTCGTACGGCATAAGGAGCATGCTCGATGGCACACGCTGAAGCGAACGCGCCCGCAGACGGAACGCTGGGCCCGCGTGGGTCGCTCGAGGTGGGCATCGCGCTCTTTTCGATGTTCTTCGGAGCGGGCAACCTGATCATCGCCCCGCTTCTGGGCGTGCAGGCGGGGCCCTCCGTCGTGCCGGCGACGATCGGCTACCTGGTGTCGGGCGTGGGGCTGCCCATCGCGATGATCGCGGCCATCGCCCGGTCGGGCACGGCCGGCGCCTTGCTCGACCGCATCGGCCCGCGCTTCTCGCGCATCTTCACCATGCTCGCCTACCTGGCCATCGGCCCCCTGCTCGCCATCCCCCGCACCGCTTCAACTTCGTTCGAAATGGTCAAGCCCCTCTTCGCCGCCAGCGGCGCGCAGATCGGGCTGGTCCAGCTCGTCTTTTCGATCGCCTTTTTCGCGGCGGCGCTCGCCCTGGCCCTGCACCCCGCCCGTATCGTGCGGCTCATGGGCAAGGTCACGGGCCCGTCGCTTATCGTGCTTTTGGTGATCATGGTGGGCGCCCAGGTGGTCGCGCCGGCCGGCGACCTTGCCGACCAGGCCCAGGGCGCCTACGTGCAGGCGCCAGCGGTGGCCGGCTTCGTACAGGGCTACCAGACCCTCGATTTGCTCGCCGCCCTCGCCTTCGGCGTCGTGATCACCAACAGCGTGCACGCGATGGGCGTCACGAGCCCCAAGGCAGCAGCGGCCCAGGTCGCGCGGTCGGGCATCGTGGCCGGCGCCCTCATGGCGCTCGTCTACTGCGCGCTCGCCTACCTGGGCGCCCGCATGGGCACGGTGGCCCCTTCGGCCGAAAACGGTGCCGAGGTCATCTCGCTTTCCGCGACGCTGCACTTCGGCGTGGCGGGCACCGCGCTGACCGCGGCCGCTTTCCTTATCGCCTGCTTCAACGTGTGCGTGGGACTCGTGTCGTCGATCGGGTCGTATTTCGCCGAAACGTTCCCGCGTCTCTCTTATAAAGGTTGGGCCATTGTGATCGCGGTGGTATCGTGCGTCCTTTCGAACGCCGGGCTCACCGCGATCCTCGCCTATTCGCTGCCCGTGCTCATGGCCCTCTATCCCATGGGCATCTGCGCGATGGTCATGGGGCTCGTGCCGCGTTCGAGCGCCCATCGCGTGATGTGGCGCTGCGGCATGGCCTGCGTGGGCGCCGTGAGCGTGGCGGGCGCGGTGCGCGACGCCCTTGCGCCGGGCGCCGCGCTGCCTCTGATCGATGCCCTGCCTGCGGCGGGCATCGGCCTGGGCTGGATCGTTCCTGGACTCGTGGGCCTGGCCGTGGGCGCGCTGGTCGAGGTGGCGCTACGTGACAACGGCGGCAGGTGATGTTGTCACCCGCGCGTGTGACAACATCACCTGCCGCCGTTGTCACGGCCTCGCTACAGATTGTGCTTGGCCATATGCTCGCGGAAGATTTCGTTCACCACGAACGCCATCTGCTTGCGGGCTTCTTCCGAAGGTTCTTCCTCCTTGCTGAACTCTTCGTAGAGCGCGGGGAATTCGCGCTTCACAACCTTGCAGGTCGAGCCCACCGCGTGCCCCTGCACGAAAGAGGGAATGCGCTCCATGAAAGAGGGGTCGATTACTGCGGAGATTCGTTCGTTAGCCGTCATGATTGTTCCTTTCGTTGATGACAACGGGCGGGTGATGTTGTCACGCCAAAGGCGCGCGACAGCGCCACCCGCCCGTTGTCACGCTCTGCCGTTGGCTGCAGCCTAGAAGCACCATGCGACCTCAATGTGACCTTTCCACGCTGCATCCGCGCCTGCACCGTTTGCGCACATTCGCCGCTCGCACGCATGCACCGCAGGTCATGCTGAGGTCACAATCCTCGCTATAGTGAAAGGAGTACGAAAGGCATCCGCGCGATCCGCCCTGGCGGCGCGCCCGCGCGGCTCTTACGCGAGGTGCGCCATGATTTCTATTCTGGTCGTCGAAGACGACGCGACCCTGAACAAGATGATCTGCACGAAACTGCGGCTCGAAGGCTTCGCGCCCCTGCCCGCGGCCAACGGCGCCGATGCGCTCAGGACCACGCGCGACCATCACATCGACTTCGTGATCACCGACCTCATGATGCCCGAAATGGACGGAAACGACCTCATTGCAGAGCTGCGCTCGTGGAAGCCCGCCCTACCTGTGCTCGTTATGACCGCCAAAAGTCAAACCGAAGACATGGCGGAAAGCTTTGGGCTAGGCGCCGACGACTACCTGGTGAAGCCCGTGGACCTCCAGCAGCTCGTTTTGCACGTGCGGGCTCTCTTGCGCCGCGCCCAGCTGCAGGAGCGCATGCGCATCCGCGTGGGCGCCACCGTGCTCGATGCCGACAAGCTCTCCGTGGAAGCCAAAGGCGAAGAGCAAGTGCTCCCGCCCAAGGAGTTCGCCCTCATCTTCAAGCTAGCCGGCCGACCGGGCCGCGTGTTCACGCGCGCCGAACTGCTCGAAGAGCTCTGGGGGCCCGAAAGCGACAGCGACGAGCGCAACGTCGACGCCCACGTGAAAAAGCTGCGCCGCCGGCTCGAGCATAACGACGACATCCGCATCGAAACCGTGAGGGGCTTAGGCTACAAGGCCGTGTGCGCGCCGCAGCCGCAGGAGGGCGAGCGATGAAGCCGCATACGGCGCGTCCGCACGGACGCCTGCCCCGCCATTCCCCTCATGAGCCCCTCCCCCTGCACGTTTATCTTGCAAACGAGTCCCTTCGGGCCGTTCTCGCCGCCTGCCTCGTATCGCTCGCGATCACCTGCGGCGCGCTCGTCATCGCGCACTTGGCCTTCGGCATCTCCTTTTCGGGGCCGCTGCCGCTGATCGCCGTTGCCTGCGTAGTGTGCTTGTTCACGCTCATGATAAGCTTCCACCGCATCATGCAATCGTCGAAGAGGCTCGCGCAGCCACTCGAGCAGCTCGCGAAAGAAGCGGGCATCATCGCCCAGGGAACTTTCGACGTGCGCATCGACGACTCGTACAAAGACCTTGGCGTCAACGAAGTCACCGACCTCATCGACTCCTTCAACGCAATGGCCAAGGCGCTCGCCTCGATGGACCACATGCAGCGCGATTTCACGAGCAGCGTGTCGCACGAATTCAAAACGCCCATCGCCGCGATTACCGGCATCTGCGAGCTCGTGGGCGACCCCAAGCTGCCCGAAAGCGAGCGGCGCGAATACCTCGACCTCATACACGAGCAAGCGGTGCGCCTGTCGAAGCTCTGCGACAGCGTGCTCGCGATAAGCCGTCTCGACGCCCAAGACGCCGTTACGCACCGGCAAGCCTGCGACATCGACGAGCAGATTCGCCGCGACGTCATCATGCTGTCGGAGCGATGGGCCCACCGCGACATCGCGCTCGACCTCGACCTGCAGGCGCCCGCCATCGAAACCGACCCCGATCTGGCCCATCAGATATGGATCAACCTCATCGACAACGCCTACAAGTACACGCCCGACGGCGGCACGGTGGGCATTGCGACCCGCGCGGTGCCGGGCGGCGTGCAGGCGGTCGTGCGCGACACCGGCCGCGGCATGACCGCCGACGAGGCCGCGCACGCCTTCGACCGCTTCTATCAGGCCAATCGTTCACATGCAGAAGAGGGCACTGGGCTGGGGCTTTCGATCGTCAAGCGCATCTGCGAGCTGCTCGGCGGCTGCATTTCGTGCGAGAGCAAGCCGGGGGCGGGCACCACAATGACCGTGTTCCTTCCGAATGCGTGACAACGGCGGCAGGTGATGTTGTCACACGCCCCGCTGTCACGCCGCCGCATGGTATGCTCGACGCAACAACTTACAAGAGAAAGGCGCACCCCATGTTCGGCACCGTACTCCTCGTTCTCATCGTCATCCTCATCGTGCTCGGCATCTACATCGTGCCGCAGCAGCAGTCGGTCGTCATCGAGCGCCTGGGCAAATTCAACCGCATCACCGGCCCCGGCATCCACCTGCTCATCCCGCTCATCGAGCGCAAGGCCTCCCAGCTGTCGATGAAAACCGACCGCCTGAGCTTCCAGCTCGACGCCAAAACCGCCGACAACGTCACGATCGTGCTCGAGGTATCGGCCCAGTACCACGTGGACTACGACAACGGCAACGGCGCCCCCGAAACCTCCGGCGTCTACCGGGCCTTCTACACGCTGGCCGAGCCCATCGCCCAGATGCAGGACTACCTTTCCGACGCCCTGCGCTCGTCGATCCCCTCCTACGCGCTCGACGACGTCTTCAGCAAGAAGGACGACATCGCCCGCGACGTGAACGCCAACGTGGCCGGCACCATGCAGAGCTACGGCTGGTCGCTGGTGTCTACGCTGATCACCGGCATCAACCTGCCGCAGTCGGTGGAAACCTCGATGAACGACATCAACGCCGCCCAGCGCCAGCGCGAAGCCGCCCAGGCCCTGGCCGACGCCGACAAGATCAAGCGCGTCACAAGCGCCCAGGCCGAAGCCGAAGCCATGGAGAAAACCGGTCGCGGCATCGCCGCCCAGCGCATCGCGATCGCTCAGGGCATCAAGGACTCGCTCGAGACCATCAAGGAATCGGGCGTTTCGGAAGCCGAGGCCAACGAGCTCTTCCTGTTCACCCAGTGGACCGAAATGATGGCCGGCTTCGCCAAGAACGGCAACGGGTCAACCGTGGTCCTGCCTGCCAACTTCAACGAATCGCGGTCGATGTTCGAGCAGATGCTCGCCGTGCAGAAGGCTGCCGAAGCCGATAAGAACCACCAGGCGTAACGAGCGCCCGCACGCGAGTCGCCGGGGTCGCATCTCTTCGACTCACCGCGATAGGCCAAAGAGATGCGACCCCGGTGACTCGCCCCGCACCCTGAAAGGCCCCCATGGAATCCTTCGAGTTCATCCTCATCATCCTCGCCTGCGTGATCGTCGCGTCGGTGGCCGAACGCCTCGTCCGCTTCGTCTCGCTGCCGCTCGTGCAGATCGCCACGGGCCTGGTGGCCGCCCTCTTGGTGCCGCATGTGGCCGCCGTGCACATCGATTCGGAACTCTTCCTGGTCATGTTCATCGCGCCTTTGCTCTTCAACGAGGCGCGCGAATCGAGCAAGCGCGACCTGTGGAACAACCTGTCCTCGATCCTGTCGCTGGCCATCGGCCTGGTGGCGATCACCGTGCTCGTGGTGGGCTTCGCCCTCAACTGGATGGTGCCCGCGATACCGCTCGCCGCCGCCTTCGCCTGCGCCGCCGCGCTCGGCCCCACCGACGCCGCCGCCGTGGGCGCCCTGGGAGCGCAGGTCAACCTTTCCAAACGGCAGAAGACCCTGCTATCGGGCGAATCGCTCATCAACGACGCCTCGGGCGTGGTCTGCTTCCAGTTCGCGATTGCCGCGGCCGTGACCGGCGCCTTTTCCGCCGCCGACGCCGGCATCACCTTCCTTGTCCTTTTCTTCGGCGGCATCGCCTTCGGCATCGTGGCCGGCTTCGCGGCCTTCCTGCTCATCACCTTCATGCGCCGCCGCGGCTTCGAGAACAACATCGTCCACGTGCTCTACGAGGTCTTCACGCCCTTCGTCGTGTTCCTTCTGGCCGAACAGATCCATGTGAGCGGCATCTTGGCCGTGGTCGCCGCCGGCCTGGTGATGGCCCGCCACACCCCGCGCCTCACCACCACCTCGCAGGCTCGGCTCAACCTCGTGTCGAACAGCTTCTGGGAAATCATCGTCTACCTGATCAACGGCGTCGTGTTCGTGCTGCTGGGCATGCAGCTGCCGCAGGCGATGTCGCCGGCCGTCAACGGCGGCTACGGCCCCGGCCCGCTGCTGGGCGTGATCGTGGCGGTTACCTTCCTCGTGATGCTCGTCCGCTTCGTGTGGCTCGTGGCCACCGAGCTCTTCCACCGCCGCAAAGCCGCAGGCGACGAGCGCACGCCCACGCCGCAACTCCTGAAAGACGCCCTGGTCACCACCATCGCCGGCCCCAAGGGCGCCGTGACCCTGTCGATCATCTTCACGATCCCGCTCACCGTGGAAAGCGGCGCGGCCTTCCCCGAACGCGGCTTCATCATCCTGGTGACTGCGGGCGTGATCCTGCTCACGCTCGTCATCGCCGACCTCGTGCTGCCCCGCTTGGCGCCCAACGAGCAGTCGGGCGCTTCGGAAGAGGACGTGAAGCGCGCCGAAATCGCAGTCCTGCGCAACACGATCGACGAGCTCAACGCGAAGATCGCCGAAGGCACCCACCCCGAATACGAGCCCGCCACCCGCGTGGTGCTGGGCAGCTACCGCACGCGGCTCGTGCGAGCGCAGATCGAATTGGGCGCCTGCGGCGACGCGGTGGGCAAGCTCGTGCGCGAAACGCTCGCCGTGCAGCAGCGCCGCGCCGACGAACTCGAACGCGAGATTCTCGAGCACACGTCCGCCCAATCGGCGGCCCCCTACTACACGCTGCTGAAGAGCATCCGCAGCACGGTGGGCTACTACGAGAGAGGCACGAACATCGGTCTGCGCGGCGGCGGCCTGAAGGGCAAGCTGCATCGCCTGCGCCACCAGCTCAACCCGGGCAAGATTTCCGACGAAAAAGCCGAGCTCATGTACTACCAGACCTGTCTGTTCGCCATCGAACTCGAACGCGTGGCGATCGAGTACCTGGAAGGCATCGAAGCGGGACCCGACGAATCCGCAGCCCACGCGGCCGGCGTCCTGATCAACGAGCACCGCAGCATCGAACAGACTCTGCAGGAACGCGTGGGACGCACTGGCGAAGCGCCGGGCGCGAACGCAGGCGCGCTGTTCGACAGCAGCCAATGCACGCTTTCCGAGCAGTTCAAGCTGTCGCGCGAGTACATCGACATGATCACCGCGGCCTCGCTTTCAATCGAGCTCGAGAAGATCGGCGAAATGCAGGGACGCGAGCTCATCACCGAAGAAATCTCGCAGAAGCTGCGCCAGAACGTCTACGTGCTGTAGATGAACGCGGAAGGCGAATAGGAGCGCACCGTGGCGCCCAACCTCATTGGCGGTGCGTGGCCGAGCGCCCGCCGCAGGGCCCGCACAGGGAAAATGGTGCCCGGCTGGGCAAAGCCCAAGCAAAATAAAAACGTGCGGCAGCTCCAGAATGGGCACCATCCGCATAGGATTCTACGGACTCTGCCGTTAGTATGTAGTCTTGTTTTATTTTCGATTCTGCCCTGAAAGGCACCAACATCATGAACATCTTCGTAACCGTACTTGCGGCGCTCGTCGTCTTGGAATTCATCGTCATCTTCGTCCTGGAAACGGTGCAGACCACCTCGCAGAAAACCGCCGACACCTTCGGCATTCCCGTCATCGAATTGGGCAAGCCCCATCTGAATGCCGCGCTGAAGAACCAGGGCGTCTACAACCTCTGCATCGCCGGTCTCATCGTAGCAGGCCTGGTGGCCGGCGATGCCCTGCTCGTCGCGAGCACCCTCGTGATGATCGTGATCGTGGCCGCCTACGGCAGCCTCACCGTGCAGCGCAACATCATCCTGAAGCAGGGCGGTCTGGCCATCCTCGCCCTCATCGTGATGGTCGCCACCGGCGCGCTGCTCTAGCGGACGCGCCCCGCAGCGCCTCAAGCCGAACCCGGCCCGCCGCCGACCCATCGCGCGACCGCCCATCGCGGGGCCCTACCGGCTTCTACTCCTGCGCCCGCGAGCCGTAACGCCCGAGCGTCTCTTCGAGCCAATTCACGTAGTGGTCGCGCAGGCCGTCCGGCGCGAGGATTTCGGCGTCTTTGCCCAGCACGGCGAGCCATCCGTAGAAGACGGGGCTTTCGCGCAGCTGTACGGTCACGATCACGCTCGCGCCGTCGTCTGCGGGCGCGGTGTTCACATTGCGCCCGAACCGGTCGACCACCACGTTCATCGCCGTGGCGGCCACCTTGATTTTTGCCGTGGTGAGCGCGCCGCCGTACATGCTGAAGGCCGTGCGGGCCACTTCGTCGGCTTTGTAGGCGGAAATGATTTCGTTGCGCTCGACTTCGGCATCGGTGACCTTGATCGACTTCATGCGGTCGACGCGGTAGTTGCGCACCGCATCTTCGGGCGCGCCCGTCGCGCGCTCCTCTTCGGAAAGGGGCCGATAGGCCACCAGATAATAGTTGCCGTCGGAATAGGTGAGGTTGATCGGCGTGACGAAATGGAGCCGGCCCTCTTTGAGCGCCGCCTTGCCCTTGTCCGCCACATACCGGCAGTAGACGAACGACACCTGGCGCCGGCGGGCGATGGCTTCCTGCAGCTTGTCGACGGAAAGGAAGTCGGATTGGGATTGGCTCGCCGGGCGGCCGTGCACGTGCACCTGGCGGTTGAGGGCCTTGCGCTCTTCGGTCGAGGCCAGCTGGCGCACCGATTTCACGAGCGCCTTCGACGACCCATCGGAAAGGAAGCGGCTCGACTGCACCGCGTCTACGAGCAGCGTGAGCTGGGAGAGCTCGAAATCGCGTTCGACCAGGGCGTACTGCACGGGCTGGCGCTTGAGCTTGCGAATGTCCATGCCGAACTCGCGCAGGGTTTCGATGTCGCGGTAGACGCTCTTGCGCTCGGCAGTGACGTGATGCTCCGCCAGGCGCTCGACCAGCTGCGGCATCGTGAGGCCGTGTTCGGGGTCGGTTTCCGTTCTGAAAATCTGCATCAGGTAGAGGATCTTGAGCTTCTGCGCGTTCTGGGACGGCATCGGGGCCCCTTTCCGTCGACCGGTTTGGATGTACCGATTATAGCCCAGCTAATATGACAACGGGGGCGCGTGATGTTGTCACACGCCCGGCGTGACAACGGGAGGCGGGGATGTTGTCACCTCGCCCGTCTCGCCGACCTCTCCTCAATAACGCGCCCTTCGCGAGACCTTTGGCTGAAAGAGGCGGAAAACGAGGAGGAAGGCGCGTTGTTTGGCGGGCGCCCGGCGGCTAACGCGCCTTTCTCCGCGCCGACGCCGGAAAATGGGAAATCCCGTCGAGAAAGGCGCGTTAGCTGATGGGCGCGACAACGGGGGCTGGTGATGTTGTCGCGCGAGTGCGACAACATCACCAGCCCCCGTTGTCACCCGTCCCCGTTGCCACGCACGACTGGGCTTCGGCATGGTATACAGGATACGCACCCCGCGCGACGCGCAACCCCGACCCAAGGAGCACGCCTTATGAAGCACGTCATCGTCGACTTCGACAACACGATGGGAGTGGCCGGCTGCGACACCGACGACGGCCTGGCCCTGCTCTACCTACTGGGCAAGCCAGAAGAGGTCATGGTCGAGGGCCTCTGCTGTACCTACGGCAACAGCGACGTCGACACGGTGGTGGGCAATACGCGCCGCATCTGCCGCGAGCTGAGGCTCGGCATGCCGGTCTTCAAAGGCGGCGCGTCGGCGCTCGACCCCACGAGCGACGCCGCGCGTTTCATGGCCGAAGCCGTGGCCAAGCGCCCGGGCGAAATCAGCATCCTGGTCACCGGGTCGCTCACCAACCTGCGCGGCGCGGCCCAACTCAACCCCGATTTCTTCTCGCAGGTGCGCGAAATCGCGATCATGGGCGGCATCACCGAAACCCTGCTCGTGAACGAGCGCATGCTCGACGAGCTCAATCTGTCCTGCGACCCCCAGGCGTCCTGCCAGGTGCTCGGCGCCGCCTGCCCGGTGATCGACGCCACCGCGCAGGTCTGCCTGCCGGCCGTGTTCACCAAAGACCGCTTCGCGCGCGAGATGGGGGCCGATTCCTGGCTCATGCGCCAGGCGGAAGCCTGGTTCGATTTCATGACCGTGGGCTATGACATGGACGGCTTCGTCTGCTGGGACATCGTGGCCGCCGCGGCCCTGGTCGAGCCCGACCTGTTCGATATGGAAACGTTCGACGTCACGCTCAACCCGCGCATCCTGCAGGTCGGCTACATCGAGCGCGCGCCCGAAGGCGCCCCGTCGAGCACGATTGCCATTCCGCACATCAAAGACGCGGAAGCCTTCCGCACCGCCTGCTTCTCCGCTTGGAAGCGCGCACTCGCATGAGTCAATGGGGTCACATCTCTCTGACTCACGGTGTGACGACGGGCGCGCGTGATGTTGTCACACGCCCGTGTGACAACATCACGCGCGCCCGTCGTCACACCGTTGTCGCAAATCACGGAATGTATGCGATGAGAGCGCCCGCAACATCCTGCTAGCGTGAACCGGTGAGGGGCGCACCGCGCCGGGCGGCGCGCCCCGGGACGAGAAATCGAGGGATTCCCATGACAATCACCAGGCGCAAGGCGCTGGCCGCGGGCATCAGCTACGGAACCGGCTGCCTCCATTTCTGCAACGACAGCATCGTCTACAATCGCGAGCTGCGCAAACTGCCCGCAGACACCACCTATCAGCAGCTGCGCGCAGCGTTGGAAAACGCCGATCTGGAAGCGGCGAAAACCGACGTGAAGAAGCTCTCCGAACTCTGCAGCAAGATGGCGTTAAGCGAAGCCTTCGTGGCCCTGAAGCCCGTGCAGGAAGCCATCGACGAAGACGCCCTTCCCGCCGTGGAAGAGCTCGACGACTTCGACGCGGAATACCGTCGCGTGATCGACTACCTGGAACACGTTGCCTGAAGGCACACCCGCCGCGGCGCCCGATCGCTCTTTTCGGCTCGGGCGCCGCGTGCGCCCCGCATGCAGCTTTGCCGAAAACGGAGCCTTCCGCTTCGCCGCCCGATCCCCACCGCCGCGGCTTGACGGAAACGGGACGTAAAAATTGAGTTCCTGCGTGGCAATTCATACATACCGTTGATTCCCCGCATGTAACGTTAGAGATGGACAAAGGTTCACCTAATGACGATGCGAAAGAAGAATGAATGGAACAGCTACGCAGCAAAAGCGGGTTCATCTGCGATATGGACGGCGTGATCTACCACGGGGACAAGCTGCTCCCCGGCGCCAAGGAATTCATCGAATGGCTCAAATCAAGCGGGAAGAAGTTCCTTTTCCTCACCAATTCGAGCGAGAAAACCCCGCAGGACCTGCACGATAAGCTCGCGCGCATGGGCGTGGACGTGGGCGTCGACCACTTCTACACGAGCGCCCTTTCGATGGCCCGCTTCCTGTCGGGCCAGATGCCCGGCTGCAAGGCCTACGTAATCGGCGGACACGGGCTCACGAGCGCCCTCACCGATGCGGGCGTCACGATCACCAGCGAAAACCCCGACTACGTGGTGGTGGGCGAAACGCCCAGCTACAACTACGAAAGCATTGTGACCGCGTCGATTCTGGTGAGCAACGGCGCGCGCCTGGTCGCCACGAACAGCGACATTTCAGCGCCCTTCGAAGGCGGCATCAAGCCCTCGTGCGGCGCGCTCGTGGCGCCTATCGAAGTGGCCACCGGCAAGAAGGCCTACTTCGTGGGCAAGCCCAACCCCCTGATGATGCGCACCGGTCTGCGCATGCTCGGCGTGCATTCGTCCGACGCCGCCATCGTGGGCGACCGTATGGACACCGACATCATCGCCGGCGTCGAAACGGGCCTCGACACCTGCCTGGTGCTTTCGGGCGTGACGAGCGAAGAAGAGATCGCCAACTTCCCCTATCGACCGCGCCTTGTGGCAAACGGCGTCGGCGATATCGTGCCGGCCTAGCGGGAAATCCCTCTTCCTGCGCAGCCGTCGAATGGCGGCGCGCGGGCATCGGCCATAATGGGGCTGCGCGCGGTCGAACGCGCGCAGCCCCATACGTGCACAGAAAGGCAGCACACGATGCGCAAAGCCAAGCGAGAAATCACCGATTTCGACGACATCGTTTCCGTCATGCGCCGCTGCGACGTGTGCCGCTTGGCCCTGAACGGCGCGGACGGCGCGCCCTACGTGGTGCCGCTCAATTTTGGCCTCGTCGTTACCGAAGGCGCCCTTTCCCTCTACTTCCACAGCGCGCTCGAAGGCCAGAAGATGGACCTCATGAAGCGCGACAACCGCGCCGCTTTCGAGATGGATTGCGGGCACTAGCTGCAGTATTTCGAAGACCGCGGCTATTGCACCTTCGCCTACGAATCGGTGATGGGTACCGGCCGCCTGCGCATGGTCGAAGGCGACGAAAAGGTGCGCGGGCTCGACGCGATCATGGACCAGTACCACCCTGGCCGGCACGCCTACTACAACCCTGCTGCCATCCCGCGCACGGCGGTGTACTGCCTCGATGTGGAAACCGTCACCGGCAAGCGCAAGCAGCGGATGTGACAACGCCCCCGCATGATGTTGTCACACCGGCGTCACACGCTAGCGCAGCGGGAGACCGTCGCGCCAGGCGTGGCCCACGACGTCGCCGACCACGCGGTAGGTGCGGGTCGCGATGTCGAACACGATCGGCTTGAGCTTGGCGGCGTCGACCACGCCGTCGGTGAGGATCGTCTCATCGGCCTGCTCGGCCACGATCGCGCCCACCAGGATGCCCGTGGCCGGGTCGTAGCTCTTCACCGTGCACTCGAGCGTGAGCGGATACTCCTCGATGATCGGCGCGTTCACGTGCGCGCTCTTGTGCACGTGCGCACCCGCATGCTCGATCTTGTTGGCCTTCGCGCCCGTTTCGATGCCGAAGTAGTCGGAAATCGCCACGGTGTCCACGGTGCCGAACGCCACGGTGAAGGCCCCGGTCTTCTGCAGGTTTTCGGTGGTCTTGTGCGCGCCCAGGAAGAACGTGACCTCATCGTAGCCCGACTGCGCGCCCCAGGCCGCATTCATCGCATTCGGCACGCCGTTTTCGTCGTAGGTGCCGATGATAAAAACGCCCTCTGGCATAATCGCCGATTTCTTCGCTTCGATTTCAACCGTCATGTCGCATCCTTTCATTGACGTTTCCTGTCGAAACCATGGTAGCCCGAAGCGGGCGCGCTGCGGTCTGCAAAGCCCGTCGATTGCCATGCGCTATCCGCATAGTGTGACAACGGGGGCGCGTGATGTTGTCACGCCTGGGCGCGACAACATCACGCGCCCCCGTTGTCACATCAGGCGATGTGCCGCTATCCCGCGAGCGCCGCCGATATCCGACCCGCAGCCCCCTCGTCGCGATCGGATGCACGTCGGCTGGCTTCGGGATGGGCTTCGTAATAGCGACGTTTGTCCTCGTACATCGCGCGGTCGATCTCGCTGATGAATTCGCTCACCGCAACGGTGCCCGGCACCACGGGGCAACACCCCATCGCCATGCTGAGCCGATACGGTCGCCCGCCGCTTTCGTTGAACTTCCGCACGTTTTCGCGAACCTTCGCCAGCGTGCGATCGACCACCGCTTCGTCGTTCGTGTTGAGCAGCACGACGAATTCGTCGCCCGCATAACGCGCGGTCATCCCGATATCGCCCACCGATGTGCGCAGCACGTGCGCAGCGTCCACGAGCGCCTGGTCGCCCACCGTGTGCCCGAACCGGTCGTTGACCGACTTGAACCCGTTGAGGTCGATCATGATGCCCGTCATCCCGGCGTCGCCCTGCTTCACCTTCCGCTCGCTCACGTATTCCAGGAAAGTCCGATTGTAAAGGCCCGTCAGACGGTCACGGTAGATATCTTCGTTCTGCAGACTCGTAATCGTGGCCGCGACACCCACGCACACCGCCGCCCAGAACAGGGGGAGCTGTGGAAAGGCGAGCTGCACCGACCCGCCCACGGCCACGGGAACGAGCAAAGCCCAGCCGGGAAAGAAGCGCAGACCGCGCGTGCTGTGGCGCATATGCAGGTAGAAAACGAGCGCGTAGGCGAAGTAGCCGTACGACACGGCCATGCCCAACACGGAAAGCGGCAAACGGCTGTAGACGTTGGCGCTATCGACGTTGAACACGAGCGGGGTGAAAAGGTTCGCAAAGAGAACGACCAGGTAAGCGACAGCCGGCGCGGCAACCAGGCGGCGTGCCTTCGGCGCCACGGAGCCACGCATGTGAACGTGAATGAAGAGGGCCCAACAGCAGCAGGTGACGGTTTCTGCCGCATGCAGAAAGGTATTCGACGTCACCACGAGCAGGCGGGCGATGATGCCGGGCGTACCGTCGAACGTGAACGATACCGCGTCCATCAAACAGCCGACCATTGCGCACGCGACCATCGTGCGCAGCAGACGGTCTTCATCGGTGTGGCCCCTCAGGCGCCACACATTGCAGATCAGCATCGTTCCCATGAGCAGTTCGCCCAGAAAATCGATGGCATACACCGTGGAAATAGTTGCAGACACGCTCTCACACTCGCTTGGGAACTACGTACCGAATACGCCTGCTATTAGTATCCGTCACTAATAAGCAATTCAAACAACACCCACGTAATCCCAATAAAGCGTGCGACAGAAACGTACGAGCGCACACAGAAAGGCCGCGGCCGGGCATTCCGGTCGCGCTTTATCGCGATAGGCACGCATTGCCGGATTCAACAGCTGGTGACAACGGGGGCGCGTGATGTTGTCACGCTCGTAGACTACACTGCTGTAACAGCAATACAGCGCGCGGGCCGGGCAGGCCCGTTCGGGGAGAGGGCATGACCACCGCATCGCATTCGGAAGAAGCCGCACCACGCCCGCAAACGGGCCGCCGCCGCATGCCGTCTTGGAAGCGCGCCGTGCTCATGCTCGCCTGCGGATGGGTGGTCATCTGGGTCGCCCGCATGATGTTCACGCCGATCTATCCCGAGCTCAGCGCCTTCTTCGGCGGCGCGACGAGCACCGAACTCGGGGCCGTTTCCAGCTGGTACTTTCTGGGCTACGCGCTCATGCAGATTCCGTCGGGGCTGCTCGTCGACCGGTTCGGCATGCGCCGCGTCGTCATCCCGGGCTTTGCGCTCTTCGCCTTCGGCACCGCCGTGATGGTCGCTGCGCGCAGCCTGCCCGTGCTCTACCTGGGCAACGCGCTCGCCGGCGTGGGCAGCGGCACCTTCTACGGCATCGCCTACACAATCACCAACACGCGCGTGCCCGCCGCGCGCAAGAGCCTCGCCACCGCGATCGTCAACAGCGGTACCGCGGTGGGCAGCGGGCTGGGCATCGCCGCGGCGAGCTCGCTCGTGGGCACGGGAATCGCAACTTGGCAGGCGCTCGCCGGAGCGACGGGCGTTCTGGCCCTCGCCATGGTCGCCGTGTTCGCGCACGAGCTTCCGAAGGACCGCCCGCGAAGCGGCCGCGCGGCAGGTGCGGCCGCTGGCACAACGGCGAGTGCCTCCCTGGTCGCGGCTTGCGTGCTCTACTTCGCCATCCTCTACCTGTATTACCTGATCAGCACCTGGCTTCCCGATTTCCTGCAGGCTGAACGCGCCTTCGACGCAGGGTTTGCAGGCGCGGCGAGCACGGCCGTCTTCCTTGCCGGCATCCCCGGCGCGCTCGCATTCGGGCGCCTGGCCGACCGGCATCCGCAGCGTCAGATCGCCCTCATCGTCGCGCTCGAAGCAGCAGCAGCGATTGCGATCGCGCCGCTCGCTTTCGGGCCCAATGCGGCGGTCGTCGCCTTGGGCGCCGTCGCCTACGGCTTTGTGGGAAAGCTCGCCGTCGAGCCGCTCATCATCTCCTGGCTCGGCGCCCGCACCGCGCCCGGTCGCATGACCACCACGTTCGGCATCTTCAACTTCTGCGGCATGAGCGCTTTGGTTTGCGCCCCGCTCGCAACCGGCATCCTCGCTGACGCGACGGGGTCCGACATCCCCGGTTTTCTGGTCGCCCTCGCCGTGCTCGCCCTGGGCACGATCGCCTTCCTGGCCATCCTCGCTGTGGCGCAGAAAAGATGAAGGGACGTGTTCCACGTGGAACACGGAGAGCAAACGCGCCTGTCCCACGGGGCCGTCGAAGCGGAAGACCCCCTGAAATTCGACCTTGACCCTTCCGCAACGTCAGGCCTTACGATTCTCCGCGAGGTGAGCATCATGACTACGCACGAAACGAACAGCACGCAGCCGCACAGTCTGGCAGCGAGCGCCTACACGATCGGCCAGCTCGCGAAGCTGTCCGGCGTGACCGAGCGCACCCTGCGCCACTACGAAAGCAAGGGGCTGCTCGAGCCTGCGCGCCAGGCGAACGGCTACCGCGCCTACGCGTCCGCCGACGTGGCGCGCCTGCAGCACATTCTGCTCTTTCGCGCATGTGGCATGAGCCTCGCTGCCATCAAGCGCACGCTCGATGGCAGCGAGGCCGACGTCACGGCCGCGCTCGCCTCGCAGATAGCCGCCCTGCAGGCGCGCCGCGACCGAATCGACGATCTTATCGAGAACGCGCAGTCGGCGCTTGCGGAACAGGAAGGGAAAGAAACCATGACCGATACGCAGCGATTCGAAGCACTGAAACGCACCGCAATCGAGGAAAACGAGCGCGCCTACGGGGCCGAAGTGCGCGCCCGTTACGGGGACGAAGCGATGGACGCTTCCAACGCCGCCCTCGAAGCGATGGACGAACGCCAGTGGAAGGACCTGGAAGAACTGGGGCGGGCGATTCTCGACCAGCTCGGGCATGCCATGCGCACGGGCGACCCGAACGGTCCGGAAGCGGCCCGGCTCGCGCAGATGCACGCCGCGTGGATTCGCGGGCATTGGGGAGCGGGCGCCTACACGCCCGAAGCGCACTGCGCGCTCGTGCAAAGCTACCTGACCGACGCCCGATTCCGCGGCTACTACGACGACCAGGTGGGCGACGGTGCCACGGATTTCCTGGCAGCAGCTGTCTGCGCTCATGTGAAATAGATTTCGTCGGCGGGCGAAGGCAAGACGCGAGCGCCGGCAGACATGCTCGCCCGCGCCGCTAATTGGGTACACCCCGCACCGTCGCGCGCCCATCAGGGCGACCGCTCCCGCCGCGGAAGGGTAGCTGCGCACGACAGGAGCGTTTGCTGCAGCAGGACGGCGGTCGATTCGGCTCACTCCTTTCGTCACCTTCAGAAACACGGCTCTGAAGTGTGACAACGGCGGCAGGTGATGTTGTCACACGCCGCCATGACAACATCACCTGCCGCCGTTGTCACACGCCGCGGAACAAAGAACGCTTGTCTGCCTACCACTCATAGCAAAAGGCCCGGCGGGCGCGCGCGCAGCGCACCCGCCGGGCCTCATTCCGCACGCGCGCGCGGCGCTTACCCGATGAGCTCTTTCAGCTTGGGAAGCATCTCGCCGAACTGCTGCACGATTTCGAGCGTGCCCAGGTATTCGTGCTCGTCGCTCCACACGGGCACGTAGAGCACGCGCACGGGATTGCCGGGCATGGGGTTCCACACTTCCATGTTCTCGCGCGCGCCCGATTTGAAGTCGGCGATCATGTCCTTGACCATCGGAATGATCGCAGGCGGATGGCACTGCCACACCTCGCGGCCCAGGCAGGCGATCGGGCGGGCGAAGATCTTCTCTTCGCGCGTGAAGAAACGCGTCGTTTCGGTTGCGTCGATGAAGGTGAGGTCGAGCGGCAGCAGCTTTAGGATCGCATCGAGCTGGGCGACCGAAAGCGTGCCCGTGGAGAGACGGATTTCGCCCTTCGACATGGCCGCCTTGGCTTCGAGCGCCTTTTCGCGCGACCACACATCGGCGTCGAGCCAGCCGCGCTTCGTGTCGACGAAGGCCGGCTTGTACTCTTCGAGGTCGCGGTACGCGGCAAACCATTCCTCGTCGGTGAAGTGGTCGCGGCACAGCGGCAGGAAGATCTGCTCTTCCTTGTAGACCATTTCGCGCATGCGCTGCACAAGGGCGTCGATGCGGCCGCGGGTGGCGTCATCGACCTCGCCCGCAAGCCCGCGTACGAGGTCTGAAAGCTCCGCAACGATTTCGTCGTCGACGCCCCACATGACGTCCATGGGGCCGGTGACCCCGTGGCCGTAGAGGAAGGGCATGAAGAGCTGCTCTTTCTTGGCGTAGTGGTTGCGCAGGGGCTTCAGTCTCGCAAGGAGGCCCTTCAGGGTGGCGGCGCCGGCACCCGCGGCGAGGGCCGCGTCGACCTCGTCGAGCAGGGCAACCAGGGCGTCGTTTTCGCGCTTGAGCACCGCCGAGGGATGGCCGGCGGGAAGGCCGTCGGCCGAAGCGACCGCCGAGCATTCGTCATCGGTACGGCCGTGGAAGAGGGCCGAGTGCACGTCGCAGAGCTGCTGCACTTCGGCAACCGGCATGCCGGAACTGATGAGGTTCTGCTCGGCCTGCGCGATTTCATGCGCCGACACGGTCGCGAAGTCGCGCACGAAATCCTTGCGGACGCTTTCCAGATCCTCGCCGTTGGAAAGACGGCGCACGAGCCGTTCGAGAATCGCCTGGCGGCCGGCGGGATCCGCCGGCTGCGGCGCGGCGGCAGGTGTGGGCGCGGACGTAGCGGGTGCCGCGCCTTCGGAAGCCGGCTCGTCGCCTGCCCCCACCACGTCGAACCCGGCCGCTTCGAAGGCCGCGACCATCTCGTCGAGCGGCACGTGGCGCATCTGGCTGCCCATGTTGAGCGTGACCACGCTGCCCACGCTTTCCAAACGGCCCGGCTTCGTAATCTCGTCGAAGCCGAGCGACGTCATCACGTCGACGACCTCGGGATGCGCGGTCACGTTTTCCAAAACGGTCTTGTTGAAATCGACTGATTTGCTCATGTGTGTTCCTCCTCGAAGGGCGAGGCGCCGGCCGCGCCCCGCTGCGTGCGGTTGATTGTCTGGCTGCGTTAGCGGGTGCGGTAGAACGAAACGCGGAATTCGTCGCTGGCCACCTGGCGCGTGACGTGCTCGAAGCCCTTTTCGCCCAGGACGTCGTAGAGCGGGATGGGCTCGAACGACTGCACGACCTCGATGCCTTCGCCCACCTGCACAGCGTCCGCGCGCTTTTCCAGTTCGGGGAGGAAGAAGCCTTCGGCTTTGCGGGCGTCGAAAACTTCGAAAGATTCTGCCTGGAAGAACCAAGCGGGCAGGTCGTTGGCGTCCGGTGCGGGCGCTTCGGCCTGGAGCTGGGCGGGCGTGGGCGAGGCGGCGACCGTTGCGCCCGTCTTTTCCGCGATGGCGGCGAGCAGCTCGCCTGTCGGCATGCCCGAACGCGCGGCGATATCGGCAAGCGTCGCCTTGCGCATCATGATTTTGCCGATGGGGGTCTGCAGCATGGCGAACTTGCGGTTGATGCTCGCCATGCCCGAGCGCATGAAGGGGTATTCCGCGATGACGTCGGCGAGTACGGTCTGCGCGTTGAGTTCCATAGTGGTGGCCTTTCTGCCTTGTTAACTTTCGCTAACAATCATAACGGTAGAAATGCAACCATTACGTTGTTGCGGCAACATTTGTGACGACGGTGGCGCGTGATGTTGTCACATCAAGGTGTGACAACATCACGCGCCACCGTTGTGGCATATGCGTACGCATAAATTTGCTCTATACTGCTTCGTATATATGCGTACGCATAAAATCGAAGGGACACCTATGACTCAGGAACCGCACCGCATTCGCATCGCCACCGCCTCCGACCTCGGGGCGGCGATTCGCGAAGAGCGCAAGCACCAAGGTTACACGCAAGCGGAAACGGCCGACTTATGCGGCGTTGGAGTGACGTTCCTTTCCGATCTGGAAAACGGAAAACCCACCGCTGAGCTGGGCAAAGCGCTCTTCGTAGCCCGCTCTCTCGGGCTCGACCTCTTCGCAGTAAAGCGAGGCGCATAAGCCTATGGCCGAACTTGATTCGCTGGGGGTCTGGCGGCAGGCCGGCGGCACGTTCCTGCACGTAGGGACCATCGA
>Ga0214929_100135_pt1 | contig 29451 bp, 29 predicted proteins | sample Stichaenrichm17X_FD_168613 | JGI IMG/M metagenome (GOLD analysis project Ga0214929, IMG submission 168613) | Xylose enriched microbial communities from anaerobic bioreactor in Madison, Wisconsin, United States - 17X | ecosystem: Engineered > Bioreactor > Anaerobic > Unclassified | place: USA... | reverse complement strand
GCCGACCAGGTGCGCTCACTTGCCAAGTTGGCGCAGAACGCGGGCGCCTCGGGCGTGGTGGCTTCGCCCCAGGAGGCGAAGATGCTCCGCGAGCTCCTGGGCCCCGACGCCTACATCGTCACGCCGGGCGTGCGTCCGGCGGGTTCCGCCGTGGGCGACCAGAGCCGCATCGCAACACCCGCTCAGGCCATCGCCAACGGTGCCTCCCATCTGGTGATCGGCAGGCCGATCACGCAGGCAGACGACGCGCGCCGGGCCTTCCTCTCGATCGTCGACGAGGTGGCAGGCGCTTCTACCGACTGGTAGCGCCGAACCGTCCATCTGCGCAAACGGGGCCCTCGCACGAGGGCCCCGTTTTTCGTATCGGGGAGATGCGACTCCTGACTCCCGTGCCGCCTAGCCGAGCACCTGGGCGGCGAATTTGGCGCTTTCGGCGGCGTCTTTGGCGTAGAAATCGGCGCCCACCATCTGGGCGTATTCGGCGTTGAGCACGGCGCCGCCCACCATGATCTTCACCTGGGGCGCGTGCGCATGCAGCAAATCGATGGTCTCCTTCATGCCAGTCACCGTCGAGGTCATGAGGGCCGAAAGCCCCACGATCTTCACGTCGTGGGCGCGCACGCAGTCGAGCACCGCCTGCGGTTCGACGTCGCGCCCTAAGTCGATCACTGCGTAGCCGTAGTTCTCGAGCAGCATTTTCACGATGTTCTTCCCGATGTCGTGGATGTCGCCTTTCACCGTGGCGACGGCGATGGGGCCGCGCACCGCTTCGGCCGCCGGCGTCCGCTCGCGAATCACGTCGAATCCCGCTTTGGCGGCTTCGGAGGCGGCCATGAGCTGAGGGAGGAAGAAGGTGCCCGCTTCGAAGCGTCGACCCACCTCGTCGAGGGCGGGGATGAGGTGGTCGTCGATGACCGATAGGGCGTCCGTGTCGTCGAGCATAGCCTCGACCACGGCGGGCACGTCGCCCTTGTTGCCGGTAATCACGAGCTTGGCGAGGGCAGAGGCCGCGTCGTCGGACGCGGCTGCTCCCGCCGCTGCCGTCTTGGGCTTCGACGAGGACGCTGCGGAAGCGGGCGCCGTCTGGTAGTTCGCGTAGGCCTCGATGTAGCGGGTCGACCCCTCGTCCTGCCCGCAGAGCACGCGCCAGGTATCGACCACTTCCCGGTAGCGGGCCGCCAGGGGATTGAGGATGGGCAGATCGAGCCCGGCCGAAAAGGCGGCGGCCAAGAAGGTGGCGTTGACGATGGGGCGGGCGGGAAGGCCGAAGCTCACGTTGGACACGCCGAGCACCGTGCGGCAGCCCAAGCGCTCCTTCACCAAGCGCACGGCCTTGAGGATCTCGCCCACCTCGCGTTGGTTGGTTGAAGCAGACATGACCAGGCAGTCGATGAGGACGTCCTCGCGGGGAATGCCGTGCGATGCGGCGGCGTCCACGATCTTTTCCGCGATGGCGACGCGCTCCTCGCCCGTGGGCGGAATGCCTCCCTCGTCGAGCGTGAGCCCCACGACGGCGCACCCGTAGTGCTTCACGATCGGCAGGATCGCTGCGAGGTTGTCCCGCTTGCCGTTGACGGAATTGATCAGAGGCTTGCCCGCGTAGCGGCGCACGGCGGCCTCGACCGCCACGGGGTCGGACGAATCGATCTGCAACGGAAGCCCGCAGACGCCCTGGATCTCGCGCACCAAGGCGACGAGCGCCGCGGCTTCGTCGATTTCCGGAAGGCCGGCGTTCACGTCGAGAAGGTCGGCGCCGGCTTCGGCCTGGGCGAGCGCCTCGCCTACCGCGTACTGCCAGTTGCCGGCGCGCAGGGCAGCCTTGAGCTTGGGCTTGCCCGTGGGATTGATGCGCTCGCCGATGACGCCCACCTCGCTGCCGTGCAGGACGACGGCGTTCTGCGCCGAGGTGAGGGCCGTATGCCGCTCGACCGCGCGCTCGGGCACCGGGTGCCTCTCGAGCGCCGCGCGTTCGAGCGCAATGTAGTCGGGGTCGGTGCCGCAGCAGCCGCCCACGACGGTCACGCCCGCCTCGATGAGCGGCTCGACGGCCCCCACGTAGGATGCGGGCGAAATCGAGTAGACCGTGCGTCCGTCCACCATAGACGACAGCCCGGCGTTGGCCTGCAGCATGACGGGGCAGGGCGCGTAGGCGAGCATCGTGCGCACCAGGGGCGCGAGCGCCGCCGGCCCCAACGAGCAGTTGATGCCCACCACGTTGGCGCCCAGGGCCGAAAGCGCGAGGGCGGCCACTTCGGGGCTCGTGCCCAAGAAGGTGCGCCCGTTTTCCTCGAAGGTCATCGTTGCGAAGATAGGCAGGTCGGTCTGCTCCTTGCAGGCCAAGAGGGCCGCCTTCATCTCGAGCAGGTCGGTCATCGTCTCGATGATGAAGAGGTCGGCCCCGTGGGCGGCCGCCGCGCGGGCCTGTTCGGCGAAGAGCTCGTAGGCGTCGTCGAAGGCGTAGGTGCCCATGGGCTCGAGCAGGGCGCCCGAGGGGCCGATGTCGGCGGCCACGTAGCGGGCGCCCGACCGTTTGGCGCAGCGAATGGCCGCTTCGAAGACGGCGTCGACCGTCGCGGCCCCGTCGAGTTTAAGGGCGTTGGCCCCGAAGGTGTTGGTCGTCACGACTTCGCTGCCCGCCGTGACGTAGGCGCGATGCACGGCCTCGATCTGCTCGGGGTGCGTGATGCACAGAAGCTCGGGCAGCTCGCCGGCTTCGAGACCCGCGCGCTGGAGCATGGTGCCCATGGCGCCGTCGAAGAGCAGGTGGTCCCGCCCCTCGAGCACGCGGCGCAGATGGTCGTCCTTGGCGCGCACGTCGAGCGCGTTGCGCGGGCGCAGCCCGCCTTCGGTTATCGGTAGCATGGCGTTCCCGCCTTTCTCAAATTGCAATAGGGAGAAAACGAACAGCCGGCGCACGACCGCTTGTCGTCTTGCTTCTCGTCAAAGAGGCCCACCAGAGCGGTGACGCTCTTGGCCGGCACAAGAAGGTTGGTTGGCGTGACGGCGAGCCCCAAACGTTTGGTCGCCTCGAGGGCGCGCACGATGGCGGGCTGCACGTCGAGCGGCAGATCGCCGTACCCGGGGGAATAGCGCCAGTTGGTGTAGAGCCCCGCCGCGCGCGCCTCTGCGACGATAGCGGCGTTGCAGGCATCGCTCGCCGCTTCGGCGATCGACGAGGCGGCGGCCCCGAAGACCATCGCGTCGAGCCCGTTGGCGGCCGAAAGGCGGCGCAGCTCGCGCTCGCTTGCCATGCCGGCGGTCGCCGCCATGACGGCCACGAAGCGGGCCCCGTGCAGATGGCGGGCGATGTCGGCGCCCGCAAGCACGATGCCCGAGCCGTCCAGGACGACGCTCTTCTCGCCTAATCGGGCGGGGAAGATCCGGAAGACGTAGGCGGGGTCGCAGGTGCGCGCGCAGCGCTCGAACATGCTGTCGATGCGCTCTTCGAGCGCCGCGTCGACGTCTTGCCCCGCATAGCCCAGGTAGCGCAGGGCCTCGGCGCGGTCGACGGCGCATTCGGGCCTCCCCATGCGCACGGGGCCTTCCAAGCTCACCGGAAGGGCTCCACGGCGTCGTGCAGCTCGCGGGCCGTGTCGGCGTTGTTCATGCAGTAGATGTGCAGGCCGTCGACGCCGTGGCGGGCCAGGTCGCAGAGCTGGTCGGCCGCGTATTCGATGCCGGCCCGGCGCAGGTCGTCGGGTGTGTCCTCGTAGCGCGCGAGGATCTTCACCAGGCGCGAGGGCAAGCTCGCTCCGCACATGAAGACCATACGCGTCACCTGCGTCTTCGAGGTCACCGGCATGATGCCGAACTCGATAGGGACGCGGATGCGGGCCGCGCGGCACTCGTCGAGGAAGCGGTAGGCGACCTCGTTGTCGAAGAAGAGCTGGGACACGAAGAACTCGGCGCCCGCGTCTTCCTTCTCCTTAAGGTGCTCGACGTTCTCGCGCCTGTCGAGGCAGTCGATATGGCCTTCCGGATAGGCGGCGGCGCCCACGCAGAAGCCGGCTTCGCGCAGTTGGGGGATGAGGTCCTTGGCGAAGCGGTAGTCGGGGGACGCGGCCACCCGGCCCAAGTCGCCGCGCAGGGCGAGCACGTTCTCGATGCCGGCCGCCTTGAGCGCTTCGATGCTGCGGGCGATTTGGGCCCGGTCGGCGCCGGCGCAGGTGAGGTGGGGCATCATCGTGAGGCCCACGTCGCGCGCGCCCATTTCGGCGATGTCGACCGTCCGCTTGGAGTTGCCCGAACCGCCGGCTGAATAGGTCACCGACACGAAGGCGGGGTCGAGTAGGGTCAAGCCGTCGAGCACGCGGCGCGCATCTTCGATCCCGAGCTCGCCTTTGGGCGGGAACATCTCGTAGGACAGGGGTATCTTGTCGGCGCGATAGGCTTCGGCGATGTGCATGGGTTCTCCTCGTTCGGACGTCGTCTGTTCAGACGATTCTACTCTGGCTGGCGGCCAGAAACAGGCGCGATGCGGGGCGGGTCTCCCCGGCGCGCCTTTCTGAACTGGGGTGATAGCTGGTTATCGTAAATTCGCATTCCGCAGGCACCGCATGCGAAATGCGAGCTCTGCGACGATCGATGCGGGACTCTGCGCGCTGCGGGTGTTGGCGCCGCGCGCGGGCCAAGTGCGGCGCCCACGAGGTGCACACACCCTGCGAAAAATAGCATTTTCCCTGTTCGTCGCGGAAAAATTGTACTAACATCCGAACTATACGAAAGAGGAATCACCACGGGAGAGAAGGAGATACTCATGCCTATTCCTCAGCTCACCCAAGAAGAGCGCAAGGCGGCGCTCGAAAAGGCGAAGGCCGCCCGCATCAAGCGCGCCCAGGTGCGCGAAGACCTGAAAACCGGCAAGATCACGATCGAGCAGGCCCTTGCCATGAAGAACGACCCGGTTGTGGGCCGCATGAAGGTCGTGACCCTCATCGAGACCCTGCCCGGCTACGGCAAGGCCAAGGCCGAAAAGGTCATGGCCGAGGTGCACATCGCCGAGAGCCGCCGCCTGCGCGGTTTGGGCGAGCGCCAGCAGGCCGCCCTGCTCGAGAGGCTCGGCTAGTGGCGCGCCGCGGCAACCTCTTCGTCATCTCGGGGCCGTCGGGCGCGGGCAAGGGGACGCTCGTCTCGCGCGTGCTCGACCGCGTGCCCGACGCCTGGGTGTCGGTGAGCGCAACCACCCGTCCGCCGCGCGAAGGGGAGGTCGACGGCACGTCGTACTTCTTCATGACCGACGACCAATTCGACGACCTCGTCGCGCGCGGCGGCTTTCTGGAATGGGCGCACGTGCACGCGCACAAGTACGGCACGCCGCTCGCCAGCGTGAAGGAGCACATCGATGCGGGGGACCAGGTAATCCTGGAAATCGACGTGCAGGGAGCCTTCCAGGTGCGTGAAAAGCTGCCGGAAGCCCATCTCGTGTTCATCGACGTACCGAGCGAAAAGGAGTTGCTCGCACGTCTGCGCGGTCGCGGCACCGAATCGGAAGATGTGATTGCTGCGCGTATGAAGGTGGCCCAGGTAGAACTTTCCCAAAAAGAGAAGTATGATTATCTGGTTATGAACGACAACCTCGACCGGGCGACCGATGAACTGGTGGCCTACATCGAGAGCAAAGCCAACCAATCGTAAGGAATTCGCACACGATGAGTTTGATCGAACCGAAAATCGAAGACCTGCTTGCCGAAGTCGACAACGACCGATTCCTGCTGTGCGCGGTTGCCTCGCATCGCGCCCACGACATCAACGACATGCTGCGCGGCCAGCGCGATCGCGCCATCCAGCTGTCCACCGCCGTGGAAGTGGCGCGCGCTTCCAACAAGAAGCCGCTGTCCATCGCCTTCGACGAAATCGCCAAGGGCGAAGTGTCCTACGATCCCAACACGATCGACGCCCAGGCCCACTAGGCCCCTGCGCACCGTTCGTTGCACGCCCGCCTGCGTTCGCGCGCAGGCGGGCGTTTTCTTGCCCCGTCACGAAAGACCGCCATGGAATTCCAGCGCATCTGCCTTGTGCACTATCACGAAATCGGCCTCAAGGGCCATAACCGCGCCTCGTTCGAGATGCGCCTTCTGCATAACATCGAAGCCCTGCTCGATGGCTTCCCGATTGTCACGATCCACCGCATCTCGGGCCGCCTGCTCGTTTTCATCAAAGAGGGCACCTCGTGGGAGGTCGCCTGCCAGATCGAGGACCGCATCCTGGGCATCCCCGGCGTGGCACGCGTCTCATGCGGCTACAAGACCCATCGCGACCTGGCGGAGCTGTGCGACGCGGCCGGCCAGGCGCTCGCCGAAGTGGGGCAGTTCGATTCCTTCAAGGTGGTCGCCCGCCGCAACCACACCGATTTCGAGGTCCATTCGATGGACATGAACCGGGAAATCGGCGCCTATCTGTGCGAGAAGTTCCCCGACAAGAAGGTAAGGATGAAGGGCTTCGACGTGAAGGTGGGCGTGGAAGTCATCCAGAGCGCAGGCTATGTGTACGCGCGCAGCTTGCCCGGCGTGGGCGGCCTGCCGGTGGGCAGCAGCGGCAAGATCGTCACCCTGCTGTCGAGCGGCATCGACAGCCCCGTGGCCACCTGGCGCATGGCCCGTCGCGGCGCCGTGCCCATCGCCGTGCATTTCAGCGGCCGCCCGCAGACGTCGGCCACGAGCGAGTACCTGGTCGACGACATCGCCCACGTGCTCGAGCGCACGGGCTGCATCGGCCGCCTCTACGTGGTGCCCTTCGGCGACTATCAGCGCGAGATCTCTCTTTCGGTCCCGCCGAAGCTGCGCGTGATCATGTACCGTCGCCTCATGTTCCGCGTGGCCCAGGCCATCGCCCGCAAGGAACGCGCCAAAGGCATCGCCACCGGCGAGAGCCTGGGGCAGGTCGCCTCGCAGACGATCGACAACATCTACGTCACCAACCAGGTCATGGAGCTGCCCGTGCTGCGCCCCCTTATCGGCAGCGACAAGCAGGAGATCATCCGCGACGCCCAGAAGCTCGGCACCTTCGAGATCTCGAGCCAGGACGCGCCCGACTGCTGCACCCTCTTCATGCCGCGCAGCCCCGAAACGCACGCCAAGCTGCCCGAGGTCCTCGCCTGCGAAGAGCCCCTGCCGATCGATCGGTGGGTGGAAGAGCTCGTCGCCCACGCCGAAGTGCACGAGTACGCCTGCCCGGCCTGCAAGCCGCTCAAAGCGCGCCCCGTTGATAAGGAGCCCGAAGAGGCCTAAGCGCGCTCGCTCGAGCCTGTTGCGATACCTGCGCCCTTGCCCTGCCGCATGCAAGGCAAGGGCGCTTTTTCGTCGAACGGGCGCACGGCATACGCCGTTTTCGGGGTGCCCGTGCGCTCTTTGCGCGCTCCTTTCGAAACGGCCGGGCGCCTTTGGCGCACCTCTTCCGGAGCGCATTGGCGGCCCTCATGCACTCGTTTCGGAGCGCAAGCGCGCCGGTAGCGCGACCCTTCTCGTTCGAACCTGCGACGGGAGGCTCTTACCATATTCCCAAAGAAGAGGAGGGGATATGCCGTTCATCGACCTGAAAGAGCCTGAAGGAAGCAGCGCTCGGGGCGCTGCGCCGCGCACAGCTGTGGCGGCGGGCATCGCGGTCGCGCTCTGCCTGGTGGCGGCCATCGCGATCTTCCGCGCGGTGCAGGCGGCCGACGAGCAGACCTTTTCGATCGAGAGCTCCCCTTCGAGTGCCGAGCAGGAAGAGACGTCAGGCGATGCGGAGCCCGCCGTACCCGCTACCGTAGTCGTCTACGTGAGCGGGGCCGTTGCCGCACCGGGGCTCGTCGAGCTTCCCGAAGGGTCGCGTGTAGGCGATGCGGTCACGGCGGCGGGAGGCTTTGCCGAATCGGCCGATACCGCCGCGCTCAACCTCGCCCGCATCGTCGCCGACGGCGAGCAGATTGACGTGCCTACCGTCGAGGAGCAGTCATCGGACCCAGCAGCAGTTTCGGGGCAGACGGGGAGCGCGCCGGCAAGCGGGTCCTCCTCGCCTTCCTCGAGCGCGCAGACGGGCGGGCTCGTCAACATCAACACCGCCACCCAGGCCGAGCTCGAAACCCTGCCCGGGGTGGGGCCTTCGACCGCCAAGAAAATCATCGACGACCGCACGGCCAACGGGCCCTTCAAAAAGAAGGAGGACCTCAAGCGCGTCTCGGGGATAGGCGACAAGAAATATGCGTCTCTCGAAGCCTCCATCACCGTCTAGCGCGCTGCCGCCACGGCCAGCGCTGCCCCTTGCCCTCTGGTGCGCCGCTCCGCTCTGGGCGACGACGGCGGCCCTGCTCGCCTTCGGCTGGCCGTGGCCGCCGTGGGCCCACGTCGCTTTGCTTGCGGGCGGGTGCGCGGGACTGGGCGTCGCAGGGGCGTGCGCCGTGCGTGGTGCACCGGCTGCGGCCTGCGCCGCAGCCGCCGGCCTCTGTGCCGGGTGCCTGCTCGCGGGCTCTCAATCGCTTTCCTGGGAGGCGGACGTGCAAGACGCGGCTGCCGACCGTTCCAGCGGTGACCGGGTCGTCACGCTTCTCGCGGACCCCACCGTCGGCGACTACGGCTCGTATGCGACGGGGCGCATGGTGCTCGCTTCGGGGCGCACGGTGTCCGTGCGCGTCAACCTGCCCAAAGACGTGGTGGCGCACTGCTGGGACCGGCTCGTTGTGACCGATGCGGCAAGCCAACCGCCGCAGAAGGCGCAGGCCTACTATGCCCAGCGGGGTTTGGCTGGTTCGATCTCGCCCTCTTCGGCAGATGTTCAGGCTCCGAGGGGCCTGTTGGGCGCCATTGCCGGCCTTCGCAACCGTACGGTGGCGCACCTCCAAACAGCGGGGACGCCGGGCGCCCACCTCATGGCCGCGCTCGTCTGCGGCGACCGCACGGCCCTGTTCCAAGACGCCGCCTACGACGACATCACCGCGGCAGGGCTTGCGCACATGGTTGCCGTGTCGGGCGCTCATCTGGCTATCGTCTGCAGTCTCGTCGGCGTTCTGCTCACGCGTCTGCCGCGTCCTCTGCGCACCTGCTCTCTGATCGCCTTCATGCTCGTTTACGCCGTATTCGCGGGCTGTCCGGCTTCGGTCTTGCGCGCCGCTTTCATGGCTGCGCTCGCCCTGTGCGCCGCCGTTGCCAAGCGACGAAAAGACGCCCTTTCCGCCCTGGCCCTGTGCATCGTCGGATTCCTCGCGCTCGAGCCCGTCCTCGCCCTTTCGGTCTCCTTCGCCCTTTCCTGCCTCTCGATGCTCGGCATCGGCCTCTTCTATCCGCTTGCGCGCGCATGGGCGGCGGCGCTCTTTCGCGGCCGCATCCCTGCCGTGGGGGATTCGCTCGCCCTCACGCTTGCGGCGTCGCTTCTCACCCTGCCCGTGAGCGCGCCCCTGTTCGCCCAGCTCTCCCTGGTCTCGCCGGTTTCGAACCTCGTGGTGTCTCCGGCGCTCGGAGGCCTGTGCGCGCTCGGGCTGGCGGCGGCCTTCGCCATGGCCCTCGTGCCGGCTCTCGTGCCGGCGCTCTCGTCGGGGCTCGCCTTCCTGGGGAATCTGGCGCTTGCCGCCACGCATCTCTGCGCGCGCGTTCCCCATGCCTGCGTGCCCGTCGACGTCGACCTTGTCAGCGCGCTCGCCGTCGCCGCAGCGCTCGCGTGCGCCCTCTATCGGCTCTGGCCGCGCCCCTCGCTTGCGACGGGACTGGCGGGAATTGCCCCCTGCGCCTGCGCCTTTCTCGCCGCCTTCGTCTTCGCGCCCTTTCTGCATGGCAGCGAAATCGACATGCTCGACGTGGGCCAGGGCGACGCGTTCGTCCTGCGCTCGGGGACGCGCGCGGTCCTCATCGATACGGGCACCAACGACACCGACCTGCTCAAGGGGCTCGCACGCCACGATGTACGCTCGCTCGACGCAGTCGTCATCACCCATGCCGACGACGACCACTGCGGGTCTCTGCCCGCCTTGTTGAAATCCGTGCCCGTAGGCGTCGTCATCGTGGCCGCCGACCTTCCCACCTGCCCCTCGGAAAGCTGCGCCAAGCTCAGGGGCCAGCTGCAGGACGCGCCCGTCGAGGGCGTGCGGGCCGGCGATGCCTTCAACTGGGGCGCCTTCACGGCCCGGGTCGTTTCCCCGGTCGCCTATGCCGACGAAGGGGGCAACGCCGACAGCCTCGTCCTCGTCGTGACGGCCGATCCCGATGCCGACGGGCGCGACGACGTGCGGGCCCTCTTTTGCGGGGACGCCGAAGCGGAGGTCCTCGAGCCCCTCGCCGAAGCGGGGGCGATTCCCGCGGTCGACATCCTCAAGGTGCCCCATCACGGGTCGAAGGCGGGCGTAACGCCCGAGCTGCTCGGCGCCCTTGCGCCCCGCATCGGCCTTATCAGCGTAGGGGAGGGCAACCGCTACGGCCATCCGCGCCCGGAAACGATCCAGGCCCTCGAAGACCAGGGCACCGTCGTTGCCCGTACCGACCAAGAGGGGGACGTCGTATGCGAATTGAAGGCGGACCGCATCGTGCTCGCGCCAAGTCGGCTACACTAGGGCCATGACATCGCAACCATCACATAGCCTGCTTCCAGCCTACCTCATCACCGGCACCGATGAGCTCAAGCGCCAGACGGTGGTGAAGCGCCTGCACGACCGCCTCGCCTCTGAAGGCGACCTTTCGATGAACATGGACGTCTTCGCCGGCGATGCCGCCGAGGGCGCCGACATCGTGGCGGCCTGCAACACGCTGCCCTTCATCAGCGACCACCGGCTCGTGCAAGTCAACAACGCCGACAAACTGAAGAAGGCCGACCAGGACCTCGTGATCGACTACCTGGCACGGCCCAACGAATCGACGGTGCTCTGCCTGGTCACTACGGGACTGGCCAAGAACACCCGGCTCTACAAGGCTGTGAAGAAGGTGGGCGCTTCAGCCATCGTCGAATGCGCTCCGCCCAAGCGCCGCGACCTGCCCAACATGGTGCGGTCGATGGCCATGGCGCACGGGGCCACGATCACCCAGGCGGGCGCCAACCTCCTGGTCGACCTGGTGGGCGAGAACACGGTCGAACTCGACGCACAGCTGCAGAAGCTGGCGCTCGCGCATCGCGGGGAAGACCCGATCACCGACAACGAGGTCTCTGCCATGGTGGGCCGCACGTCGGAGGCGAAGCCCTGGGAGTTCGTCGACGCCTTCTGCACCCGCAACATCAAGAAGACCCTCTATGTGGAGTCCCATTTGGGGGAGAAGTCGGTCTTCGGCGTTTTCAGCATGACGGTCACCCGCATCCGCGAGCTCTTGATCGCCCAGAGCCTCATCGAGCGCGGCACCCTTCGCCAGCTGCCCGACATCCTGCATGTGCCCGCTTGGCGCGTGAAGAACCATGCGCGCTGGGCGCGGTCCTTCACCAAAGACGAGCTCCATCGGGCGCTGAAGACCGCCCGTGACACCGAACAGGCGATGAAGAGCGGCGCCGACCCCCATATCACCTTCCAGCAGTGGTGGCTTTCGGTCCTTTCGGGCCGCCCCTTGCGCTAGCGGCACGCTGCGCCTGCGCGCGTACCTGAAGACGGGGCCCCGTGACCGCCGTCTGTACGAAGAAGCGCCGTTGCCCCTGTCTGCAGGCATGAAAAAAGGGAGCCGCGAGGCTCCCTTTCAACATCTATCGAGCAAAAAGCTATTCGGCAGCTTCTTCGGACTCTTCGGCGGCTTCGGCAGCGGCCTTCTTCTTGGCGGCTTCGGCTTCGAGAGCCTGCTGCTTCTTGCGGCGCTCGGCCTTGGCCTGTTCGGCTTCCTTCATAGCGGCATCGCGGGCGGCCTTGGCAGCAGCCTTCTTCGTGCCGCCCTTGGCGACGGGCTGCTTCTTGGCCGGTGCCACGTAGGCAGCGCGATCTTCGTCGGTAATCACCGTGTTGGCCAGCTTCATGACGCCGCTCTTGCGGTTAGCGGCCTGGTTCTTGTGGATAACACCCTTGCTGGCGGCGCGGTCCATGAGCTTGCAGGCGTAGAGTGCGGTTTCGAGAGCCTTCTTGCCGTCGTTGGCCGCCACAGCGTCCTTGACCGCACGCGTAGCGGTCTTCAGTTCGGAACGGACCGCGCGGTTGCGCATACGGGCTTTCTCGTTGGTGATGATGCGTTTCTTCTGGCTCTTGATATTCGCCACTTGTTGTCCTCCATACGTAGAAAAAACAAATTTCTATCGAAAACTTGGAAATCGTAGCACAATCCCATTGGGTTTTGCAGCGCCCTGTCATTTAAAATGAACAGCCGATATACAAATTCCACGGCACTGCGCATGATGTAGCCACGGGGGACACGTGAGAATACCCCGAATTCCGCAGGGTATGGTACGCGAAGAAAGGACAGCTATGCAGGCTCGCTTCGGTCATTTCATCAATTTTGCACCAACCCGCCGGCGCGTCCGCGTGCTTGCGGCCGCAACGGCGGCCCTCGTCCTCGCCTCGACCGTGGCCCTTGCGGGCTGCTCCCACAAGGGCACCCATCATCAGATCGTCGACGCCAACGAAGACTGCACCACCTGCCACGGCGAGAAGCAGACCTTCGATTCCACGGCCCACAACGACGCGGTCCAATCCAACGGGACCGTGCACGTTACCGCCGACGCCACCCAGCTCGTCGTGTGCAAGCCGGTCTTCACCTCTTCCGACGGTTCGGCCTGGACGCCCATCCGCGACCACACGGTACCCGCCCCCAACGGGGAAGCCGACGTGGCCCTGCCCGAAGGCGTGTGGGCCATCTGCGTCGACAAGGGCGATTCCTCGATCGGCAAGATCGTCGTGGTGTCCCCCGACGCTTCCGATGGCGGCGACATCACCCTGTAGGGGAGGGCGCCGCCCGCCGCGCACGTTGCCGGAATGCGGGTCGCTTCTTCGCACGCACCATGGCGCGCTTGTGTTCGTTTTGTAGCAACCCCGCCGTTGACCTGGGTTTACAGCTTATAGACGACCGGGGCTATTGAATTGCCCGCCCTCGATACCGTATTGTTCTCTTCATGAAGACCGCAGATCCCACCCACATTCGCAATTTCAGCATCATCGCCCACATCGACCACGGCAAATCGACCATTTCCGACCGCATTCTGGAAATGACCGGCACCGTGGCCGAACGCGACATGCAAGCCCAGCTGCTCGACTCGATGGACATCGAACGCGAGCGCGGCATCACGATCAAAAGCCAGGCCGTCCGCGTCGACTACACCGCCGACGACGGCGAGGTCTATCACTTCAACCTGATCGACACGCCGGGCCACGTCGACTTCACCTACGAGGTGTCGCGCAGCCTGGCCGCCTGCGAGGGCGCCGTGCTCGTCGTCGACGCCACCCAGGGCGTCGAGGCCCAAACGGTCGCTAACGCGATGATGGCCATGAACGCCAACCTCGAGATCATTCCGCTCATCAACAAGATCGACCTGCCCTCGGCCGAGCCCGAGCGCGTGCGCGCCGAAATCGAAGACGCCCTCGCCATACCCGCCGACGACGCGATCCTCGCGAGCGGGAAGACGGGCGCGGGCATCCACGACCTGCTCGAGGCCATCGTCTACGACATCCCCGCGCCCCAGGGCGACCCCGCCGCACCCCTGCGCGCGCTCATCTTCGACTCCTATTTCGACGCCTACCGCGGCGTCGTGGCCCTCGTGCGCATCGTCGATGGCGAGCTGCACAAGGGCGAGCGGGTCCGCCTCATGGCCACCGGCCAGGAGCACCTCGTCGAAGAGGTGGGCGTGCGCCGCCCTAAGGAGATCCCCTGCGAGTCGCTGACGGTAGGGGAGGTCGGCTATCTGGTCACGGGACTCAAAGACCCCGCCCAGGTCAAAGTGGGCGACACGGTGACCACCGTGGAACACGGCGTCGAAGAACCCCTGCCGGGCTACCGCGAGGCCAAGCCCATGGTCTATACGGGCCTCTACCCGATCGATTCGGACCAGTACCCCGACCTGCGCGACGCCCTCGACAAGCTCTCGCTCAACGACCCGGCCCTGCTCTACGAGCCCGAAACGAGCCACGCCCTGGGCTTCGGCTTCCGCGTGGGATTTTTAGGCCTTCTGCACATGGAGGTCGTCAAAGAGCGACTCGAGCGCGAGTTCGGCCTCGACCTGCTCGCCACCGCGCCGAGCGTGGAGTACCACGTCTACAAGACCAACGGCGAGATGGTCTCGCTGCACTCCCCGCAGGACATGCCCGACCCCGGCGAGATCGAGCACATCGAAGAGCCTTACCTGAAGGCCAAGATCCTCATCCCGCCCGATTACGTGGGCGCCGTGATGGACCTCACCGTCGCGCGCCGCGGCACCTTCGTCACGATGAACTACCTCTCGCAGACCACGGTCGAGATGATCTGGGAACTGCCGCTTTCGGAACTCATCCTCGACTACTTCGACAAGCTGAAGAGCAACACCAAAGGCTACGCTTCGCTCGACTACGAATTCGACGGCTACAAGCCCAGCAAGCTCGTCAAGCTCGACATCTTGCTGTCGGGAAAGCCCATCGACGCGCTGTCCTTCATCGTGCATAAAGACAAGGCCTACGACCGCGGCAAGGTACTCTGCGAAAAGCTCAAGGAGATCATCCCGCGCCAGCTCTTCGAGGTGCCCATCCAGGCGGCCGTGGGCGGACGCGTCTTGGCGCGCCAAACGGTCAAGGCCAAGCGCAAGGACGTGCTGGCCAAATGCTACGGCGGCGACATCAGCCGCAAACGCAAGCTGCTCGAAAAGCAAAAGCAGGGCAAGAAGCGCATGAAGAGCATCGGCAACGTCGAAGTGCCCCAGGAAGCGTTCATGGCGATTTTGAAGGTGGACGAGTAATGGCTCGCAAAGAAGACTACGACTGGCTCGACGACCCGTTCAACGACAAGAAGAATCCGCCCAAAAAGGGGATGAGCGGCGGCAGCAAAGCCGCCATCGGCATCGGCTGCGTGGTCGTGTTCATCGGCCTGATCGTGCTCGCCGTCCTCGTGATCGCGGGCGCCGGCTCGCTGGCCGATTCGCTCTAGCCCATGCTCACACGACAGACCTTTCCCGCCTACGTGGCGGCCCACCGCGTCGTGATGGCGCCCATGGCCGGCGTGACCGACCCCGTTATGCGTCAGCTCGCCGAAGAGCAGGGGGCCGACCTGGCCTTCTGCGAAATGGTGTCAGCCAAGGGGCTCTCCTACGCCAACGAGCGCACCGAGGACCTGCTCGAAGTAGGGCCCACCGAGCGCGAGGTGGGCGTGCAGCTCTTCGGCCACGACCCCGCCGTCATCGCCGACATGGCCCGGCGCGTCGTCGACCTTCTGGGCGACACCCTGGCGGTGATCGACATCAACATGGGATGCCCGGCCCGCAAGATCCAGACCAAAGGCGACGGGTCGGCTCTCATGAAGGACCCCGACCTGGCCGCCCGCATTGTAGAAGCGGCCGCGCGCGCCGTAGCGGTGCCCGTGACGGCCAAGATGCGCCGCGGCTTCTACGCCGACGAGGAGACCGCCCCCGAACTGGCCCGCCGGCTCGAAGATGCCGGCGCCTGGGCCCTTACCGTGCACGGTCGCACGGCCCAGCAAATGTACCGGGGCGCCGCCGACTGGGGCGTCATCGCCCGCGTCAAGCAGGCCGTGAGCATTCCCGTCATCGGCAACGGCGACGTCGTCGACGGGGCTTCGGCGCGCACGATGATAGAACAGACGGGCTGCGACGCGGTGATGATAGCCCGCGCCGCCCAGGGCAACCCCTGGGTCTTCGCCGACGTCAAGGCCGCGCTCGCAGGCGCCCCGGCACCTGAGCCGCCCGCGCCCTTAGAGCGCATCGCATGCGCCCGCCGTCATGCTCACCTGCTCTACGAGTGGGAACCGCGCGCGCTCGTGCGCATGCGCAAGCAGGCGAGTTGGTACTGCAAGGGCCTGCCCGGCGCCTCCACGGCCCGCGGGGCCCTGAACCGGTGCGTCACGATCGACGATTACGACCGGGTCTTCGATGCGATCGAAGACCATCTGCGCGCCATCGGCATGGAAGGCGATCGGTGATGTTCGACCCCTACAAGGCCTTGTATATACACGTACCGTTTTGCAAGCAGCGCTGTGCCTACTGCGACTTCGCGACCCGCGCCGTCCCGCAAGGGGACGCGGCCATAAACGCCTATGCCGACGACATGGTCCTCGCCATCAGGCGGGCGGGCAAGCAGGGGTTCTTGGGCTCGATCGAGACCGTCTACCTGGGCGGCGGCACGCCCACCTATCTGGGCTCGCGCGCCCTCACCGAAATCCTCTACACCCTGTCTCTGTCGATGCACCTCACTGACGAAGTCGAATGCTCGATGGAAGCCAACCCCGACTCGCTCGACGAGCGCCTGGTCAAAGACGTCTGGGCGCTCGGCGTCAATCGGCTCTCGATCGGCGTGCAGTCCTTCGACGACAGGGTGCTCGGCATTCTTGGACGCGTACATGACGCCGAAGCGGCCAAGCGGGCCATCGAAATCGCCCACGAGCGCTTCGAGAACGTGAGCGTCGACCTCATGTGCGGGATTCCTGGTCAAAGCCAGGAAAGCTTCGCTGCGAGCGTGCGCACCGCCGTTGCGGCCGGCGTCACCCACGTGTCGATCTACCCGCTCGAAATCCACGAGGACACGCCCTTCGGCCGGGCCGTGGCCGCCGGCCGCATGCCCGCGATCGACGAGGACCTCGAAGCCTCGTACATGGAAATCGCCGAGGAGATCTTGGGGCAGGCGGGCTTCTCACGCTACGAAGTCGCCAGCTACGCCCGCCCTGGCTTCGCATGCCGCCACAACATCGCCTACTGGACGGGCGTGCCCTACCTGGGGCTGGGACCGTCGGCCGCCACGATGACCCAGAACGCGACCCGCCGCATGCGCAAGCAGGACGACTGCGTCACCGACGACCTCGACGCCCGTCAGATGCGGGTCGAAGACGTCATGATGGGGATGAGGATGTCCCAGGGCGTGTCCGACGAACTCGTCGCGCATGCCTCGGAACTCGCCCCCGAACTGGCCGACGTGCTCGACGGCCTTGCGTCGCGCGGACTCTGCACCCACGCGGACGGCCGCTGGCGGCCCACCGAGCGCGGATGGCTGTGCGGCAACGACCTCTACGGGGCCATTCTCGACGTCGCTCCCTAGTCGCCGTGCCCGCGCCGGCCCTGCGACGGGTAAGTGACAACCTGGTATCTTTTGCCTGCAACTTTAGCAGCCCTCTAGGCTCACTGCTAAAATGCCTTGATGCATAAATGGGGCCGCTGGGCCCCGGTTGGAAGAAAGGAGCGGACATGCTTTCAGACAGACGGCAGAAAGTGCTCGCCGCTCTGATCGAGGAATACGTTCTTCGCGCGCTGCCCGTGGGCTCGCGCACGCTCGTAGAGAACTACAGCCTGGGCGTAAGCTCCGCCACCGTGCGCAACGAGCTCTCGGTGCTCGAAGACGACGGCTACATCACGCAGCCGCACACCTCGGCGGGCCGCGTCCCCACCGATTTCGGCTACCGCACCTTCGTCGACCACCTCTTGGAAGGCGAACTCGCCGACGAAGAGCTCGACGACAACACAAAGAAAGCCGTCGAGGACCTGCGCGAAAGCGCCACCGAGCTCGACGACCTCATGGACCGCACGGCCAAGCAGCTGGCCAAGCTCACCGAATGCCTCACGATCGTCGTGCCGCCTTCTACGCTCATGCTCGACATCAAGCAGGTCACGTTCGTGTCGCTTTCCGACACGCGCACCCTGATCGTCGTCGTCATGCAGGACGGCCAGGTCTTCAACCGCCAGGTGGAATTCTCCCGCCCTGTGTCCTGCGACGACATCGGCCGCGCCCAGAATACGGTCAACGCCCTGCTGTCGGGCAAAACGCCCGCCGAAGTGGAAGCGAAGATCAAAGAGGGCAACGGCCAGTCGCCCTCCGACCCCCTCGTGCAGCTGCTCGTGGGGGAAGTGCTCATCTGCCTCAAAGAGCACGGCGACGCCCACGCTCACAGCCTGGGTCTTTCCACGCTCGTGCGGCAGCCCGAATTCCAAAGCCCCAACGCCCTCGTGCCCGTGCTCGACGTGCTCGAAAACGACACGGTCCTGCTGCAGATTCTCGAGAGGGACGTGAGCGGAACCGACGCGTCGACCACCGTGCGCATCGGCAAGGAAAACGGCACCGAAAAGCTCTCGGGCGTGTCGGTCGTCGCCGGCCGCTACGGACGCGGGGCAAGCGAAGGGGTCGTGGCCGTGATCGGCCCCACCCGCATGAACTACGCGCAGGTCATCAAGGCGGTCAAGGCCGCCCGCGAAGCGCTCAACGAATAGCAAAGCTCGATCGCGCCGCGCTTCTGCGGCGCAGGGAAGGTTACCGGCATATGGCAAGGGATTTGTACGAGGTACTCGGCGTCGACAAGACGGCGACCGACGAAGAGATCAAGAAGGCCTTCCGCCGCAAGGCGCGCAAGCTGCATCCCGACGTGAACAAAGCCCCCGATGCCGAAGACCAGTTCAAAGAGCTCAACGAAGCCTACGACGTACTGAGCGACCCCAACAAGCGCGCCCAGTACGACCGCTTCGGCACCATCCCCGGCGCCGCTTCGGGCTCTCAGCCCTACGTCGACCTCGACGACATCTTCGGCGGCTTCGGCATGGGCGACCTCTTCAGCAGCTTCTTCGGCGGCAACGGGGGAGGGGCCGGCCCGCGCGCCCGCCGCGAGGGCCGCGACATGGGCGTGGGCCTGCGCCTCACCCTGGAAGAGGTCGCCGCCGGCGTGAAGAAGGAGATCGTCTACGACCGCCTGGCCCCCTGTCCCGAATGCGACGGGTCGGGCCTGGCCGAAGGCGGCAAGGAAGTGGAATGCCCCACCTGCCATGGCCAGGGCCGCGTCGTCACCGTGCAGCGCACCTTCCTGGGCGACATGCAGACGGCGACCACCTGCCCGGACTGCAAGGGCACGGGCCGCACGATCGACCATCCCTGCCCCGAATGCGAAGGCCAGGGCCGCGTACCCGACCGCCAGCGCGTCACCGTCGAAGTGCCCGTGGGCATCCGCGACGGCCAGCAGCTGCGCCTGGGCGGCTTCGGCGAGGCGGGCCTGCGCGGCGCCGCTTCGGGCGACTTGATCGTCACCTGCCGCATCATGCCGCATGAATTCTTCCAGCGCGACGGCGACAACCTCCACCAGCAGATCAAGATCTCGATCGTCCAGGCCTGCCTGGGCGCCAAGATCGAATGCGAGGGCATCTTCGAAGGCGAGACCGTCACGGTCACCATCCCCGAAGGCTGCCAGAACGACCAGGTCGTGCGCACGCGCGGCTTCGGCATGCCCAAATTCAACGGCAACGGGGCCCGCGGCGACATGTTCACCCACGTGAGCGTCGTCGTTCCCAAGAAGCTCTCGAAGCGCGAGCGCGAGCTGCTCACCAAGCTCGCCGACGAGATGGGCGAAGAGGTCACCGAACAGCGCACGCCCTTCCAGAAGATCAAAGACGCCTTCAACTAAGGAGCCTCTATGAGCCTTCCAAGGTTCTTCCTCCCCGCGCAGGTGCTTGCGCGGGAGACGGAACCCGTGTTCGCGCTTGCCCTCGCCCCCGACGACGCCAAGCATGCCCGCGTGCTGCGCCTGCAAGCGGGGGAGCACATCGCCGTCGTCGATGCCGCCGCCGACTACTTCGAATGCGAAATCGCAGACCCCGATGCGCTCACCGTGCGCATCTGCGGCCATGCGCAAGCGCCGCGCCCGCGGCCCTACGTGCGCCTGTTCCAGGGGCTGGCCAAAGGCGACAAGCTCGACGAGGTCTTCCGCCACGCCACCGAGCTCGGCGTGTCCGAATTCGTTCCTCTCGCCTGCGTGCGCAGCGTCGTCAAACTCGACGCCAAGCGCGCCGGAAAGCGGCTCGCCCGCTGGGAGGCCATCGTGAAGAGCGCGGCCATGCAGTCGGGCCAGCCCCGCATCCCGCAGGTGGCGTCGCCCGCCACCGTCGCCGAAGCCGCGCGCCGGTGCGCCGACGACACGGCCACCCTGGTATGCTGGGAAGAGGAGCGCGCCACAGATTTGCACGAAGCCCTTTCCGCAGCCCTGGCCGAAGCCGGCTGCGCGCCCCAAGCCGCCCGCGTATCGATCGTCGTGGGTCCCGAAGGCGGGCTCACCGAAGGGGAGGTGCGCACCTTTGCGGAGGCCGCGCCCCGCGCCCGGTCGATCACCCTGGGCACGAGCATCCTGCGCACCGAGACCGCCGGGCTCGTCGCTCCCGCCCTCGCCCTCTACGAGCTGGGGGAGCTGCGATGAAGTTTTCCCTCGTGAACCTGGGCTGCAAGGTCAATCGCGTCGAGTCCGACACGATCATCGCCCAGATGGAGGCCCGCGGCCACGTGCACGACGACGAGGGGGCGCAAGCCGTCGTCGTCAACACCTGCACGGTCACCGGCGAGGCCGACAAGAAGGCCCGCAAGGCCGTCCGCCGAGCGCTCAAGGACCACCCCGGCGCCCACGTGCTCGTGACCGGCTGCGCCGCGGCCATTCACGCCGACGAATTCCGCGCCCTCGACGAACGGGTCATCGTGTGCGGCAAGGCTGCCGTGCCCGATATCGCCGACGAGCTCGCGCCTGCCGACGACCTGCTCGTCTTCGCCGAAGCGGGCGCGCCCGTGCGCTTCGGCGAAGAGTTCCCCACGCGCGCCGGGCTCAAGATCCAAGACGGCTGCAACAACGCCTGCACCTACTGCATCGTGCACGTGGCGCGCGGGACGGCCCGGTCGCTGCCGTTGGCAGACGTCCTGTCCCAGGCGCGCGCTCTCGCCCGCGCCGGCGCCCGCGAAATCGTCCTCACCGGCATCAACCTGGGCACCTATCGAAGCGAGGGGCGCTCGCTTGCCGGCTGCGCCCTGGCCGTGCACGAGGCCCTTCCCGGCGTGCGCGTGCGCATCTCGAGCGTCGAGCCGCGCGACGTGACGCCCGAGCTCGCCGGCGCCCTCGCCGCCTCCGACGGCTGGATCTGCCGCCACCTCCACCTGCCCCTGCAGGCGGGCAGCACCCGCGTGCTCGCCGACATGGCCCGCCCCTACACGGCAGAGGAGTACCGCGGCATCGTCGAGGGGCTCTACCAGGCGGTGCCCGGCCTTTCCCTTTCGACCGACATCATCACAGGCTTCCCGGGAGAGACCGAAGAGGACTTCCAAGCCACGCTCGACCTGGCACGGGAGTGCCGCTTCAGCAAGATCCACGTCTTCCGCTATTCCAAGCGGGCGGGGACCCCGGCGGCCGCCCGCACCGACCAGATCCCGCCCGAGGTCGTCGCGGACCGGGCCCATCGCCTGGCGGCCCTCGCCCGCGAACTGCGCCGTGAGGCGGGCCTGGCGCGCGAAGGCACCGTCGAGCGCGTGCTCGTGGAATCGGACGGGCGCGGCACCTCGGAATCGTATTTCCCCGTCGAGGTGGGCGGTATCGCCCCGCGCGGTACGCTGATAGACTTGCAGTTGAAGGCATTTACAGAAGAAGGAACGTTTCGCCTATGACCGAACCCCAGAAGCTCGCGATCACGGCACCCGACAGCGTCGCCATGGCGCTCGTGCTGGGACCGCATGACGCCAATCTCGACGCGATCCGCAACGCGTTCAAGGCCCGCATCACCGTGCGCGGCAACGAGGTGAAGATCAAGGGGGACCCGGTTGAAACCAAGGCCGTCGGCTCGCTGTTCGACGACCTGGTGAAGATGGTCGAACAGGGCGGCGCCCCCGACGTGCCCTACGTCACGCACGCGATCGAGCTTTTGCACACGGGTGCCTATGCCCCCTCCGAATTGCGCAACGACGTGATCTTGGTCCACCACGGCAAGGCCGTGCGGCCCAAGACGGCCGGGCAGAAGGCCTACGTCGACGCGATCCGCTCCCCTACGATCACCTTCGGCATCGGGCCGGCCGGCACGGGCAAGACCTATCTGGCCATGGCCATGGCGCTCGCGGCCCTCAAGCGCAAGGAAGTGGGACGCATCGTCCTCTCCCGCCCCGTCGTGGAAGCGGGCGAGAGCCTGGGCTTTCTGCCCGGCACCCTCGACGAGAAGATCGACCCCTACATCCGCCCGCTCTACGACGCCCTCTTCGAGATGTGCGAACGCGAGTGGGCCCTGCAGATGATCGAGGACGGCACGATTGAAATCGCCCCGCTCGCCTTCATGCGCGGCCGCACGTTGAGCGACTGCTTCGTCGTCCTCGACGAAGCGCAGAACGCCACGCCCGAGCAGATGAAGATGTTCCTCACCCGCCTGGGCTTCGGATCGAAGATGGTCGTCACCGGCGACATCTCGCAGATCGACCTCCCGCGCGGCCGTTCGGGCCTCAAGCAGGTCCGCCATGTGCTCGCGGGCATCGGCGACATCGCCTTCTGCGACTTCGACGGCACCGACGTGGTGCGCCATTCCCTGGTCGCGGCCATCATCGCCGCTTACAATAGGGAAGAAGAGCAAGAGTCATCGAGGAGGAAGACCCATGGAGATAACCGTTAACCGCGACTGGCGGCCCGAAATGACGGAAGAGTTGCCTATCGAGGAGCTGGCCGCGTTCGTCATCTCCCAGGAAGGCAAGCCCGCCAACACCGAAGTCTCCATCAGCTTCGTCGACGATGAGGAAATGACGCGCCTGAACGAAGGCTACCGCCATCGCGAAGGGCCCACCGACGTGCTCAGCTTCGAATGCGACAACCTCGACGACGAATTCACGGCGGCCGAAGGCGACGACGAGCCCTACGAGCTGGGCGACATCGTGATCGCCGTCGACGTCTGCGAACGCCAGACGGCCACCTACGGCACCACCTTCGCCGAAGAGCTCGAGCTGCTCATCACCCACGGCCTGCTCCACCTGTGCGGCTACGACCACATTGAAGACGACGAGGCCGCCGTCATGGAATCGCGCGAGGACGAGCTGCTCAAGGCCTGGAGGGCCCGCAAATGAAGCCGGGCTCCCAGACGACCCCCTTCCTCAAGTCCTTCCGCTACGCCCTCGCCGGCATCGTGGAATGCTATCGGGTGGGCCGCAACATCCGCGTGCAGACGGCAGCGGCCGTCCTCGTCGTCCTGCTCGGCCTCTTCTTCCAGGTCTCGGCGGGGGAGTGGCGCGCCCTGTTCATCTGCATCGGCCTCGTGCTCGGCGGCGAGTGCATGAACACCGCCATAGAAGACGCGGTCGATCTGGCCTGCCCCCGCATCGACCCGCTCGCCAAGGCGGCCAAAGACCTCGCGGCCGGCGCCGTGCTCGTCTTCAGCCTCGCCTCGGTTGCCGTGGGCCTTTTCGTCTTCGTCCCGCACATCGTCTCCTTTCTAGGTTGGTAAACACATGGAATCCGCTCCCTTCCGTTCGGGCTTCGTCACCCTGCTCGGCCGCCCGAACGCCGGTAAATCGACGTTGATCAACGCCGTCGTGGGCAAGAAGGTCGCCATCACGAGCGACACGGCCCAAACCACCCGCCACCGCTTCCGCGCGGTGCATACCACGCCCGACTACCAGCTCGTCCTGGTCGACACCCCGGGCGTGCACAAGCCCCATGACGCCCTGGGCGACGCGCTCAACGAGTCGGCGGCGCAGGCGCTCGACGGCATCGACGCCGTGGCCTTCCTCCTCGACGCGAGCAAGCCCTTCGGCCGCGGCGACGAATGGGTGGCCAAGATGGTCCAGAAGACCAAAGCCGCCCACATCCTCGTCATCAGCAAGGTCGACTTGGCCGACCGCGCGGCGATCGACCGTCAGATCGAAGCCGCCAAGGCGGCGGGGTCCTGGGACGCCGTCGTGGAGCTTTCGGCCAAAACGGGCGAAGGCGTGCCGGAATTCCTCGAAACGGTGGCCGCTCTTCTGCCGGAAGGCCCCCAATGGTTCCCGGCCGATATGGACACCGACCAGCCACTCGAAGTGATCGTGGCCGAATTCATCCGCGAGAAGATTCTGCGGTCCTTCCGCGACGAGATCCCCCATGCGATCGGCGTTATCTGCGACGAGCTCGAATACGACAAGAAGAAGGACCTCGAGCGCATCTTCGCGACGATCTACGTGGAACGCGACAGCCAGAAGGGCATGATCATCGGCAAGGGCGGGCGCGCCCTGAAGCGCGTGGGCACCGAGGCCCGCGCCGATTTGGAAGCGCTGCTCGGCTGCCGGGTCTACCTCGACCTCCATGTGAAAGTGCGCAAGAACTGGCGCCGCGACCTCACGCAGATCGAACGGTTCGGCTACGGCGAGGGCGCGTAAGGCACCGTGGGCAAGCCGACCTATACGTGCGGCATCGTCGTCCTGCGCAAGAAACGGCTCAAGGAAAGCGACCTCATCCTCGACTGCTTGAAAGACGACGGGTCCCGACTCGACCTCGTCGCCCGCGGGGCGCTCAAGCCCACCAACCCCTTCGCGGCCCGGCTCGACCTGTTCGGCTCATGCCGGTGCGTCGTGGCGCCCGGCCGCTCGCTCGACGTCGTCACCGAAGCCCGGCTCGTGAACGCCCATGAGAACCTGCGCACCGACATCCGCCAAAGCGCGGCGGCCCTGCCCATCCTCGAGGCGCTCGACAAGACGGCCCAGCCCGACCTGCCCGTGCCGCGCCTGTTCGAGATGACCTGCACGGCGCTCGACCATGCGGCGGCCGTGGATGCCGAGCGCGTGCCGGCGGTCACGGCCGCCTTCCTGCTCAAACTCGCGGCCCTGCTCGGATTCCGCCCGCGGCTCGACGAGTGCATCGAATGCGGCAGGCCTGTGAAGTCCGAGCAAGACTGGACGCGTATATCGTTTCTGGACGGGGGAGCGGTGTGCGATTCGTGCGCGATGCACTACGAAACGGTACGTATACAGGAAACGACGGTGGCCTGGGCCCGTTTCCTGCTCATGTCCACCTTCAACGACATCGCCCGCACCTCGATCGACGTGCGGGCGACCTTCGACGCCCTCGATTTCGCCCGGCGCTGGCTGGCGGCCAACGCGGGCGTGCGCTTGAAGTCGGTCGACTTCCTCTTCTCGAGCGGCCTCTTCTAGCGGCAGGGGGGGGCGCAAGCCCCCGCGCGCTACTGCGCCTGTTGGGCGGCGCGCAGGGCCTTGACCATCTGGTCGGCGCAGCTCGTGGGGCGCGGGCCGCAGGTGTTGCCTTCCAGGATCTGGGCGACCTCGTCGACCGACTTGCCCTTGACGAGCTTGCCGATCGCCTTGAGGTTGCCGTTGCAGCCGCCCACGAAGTCGACGTGCTCGATCGTGTCGCCGTCGAGCTCGACGTTGATCTGCCTGCTGCACACCCCGCGCGGGGTGTAGGTGTAGCGCGTGGTCATCGCTTCTCCTCTCGTTTCGGTATCGAGGATGCAGTATAGCCCAGGCCGCGCGCGGCGCCCGTGGGCAGGCCGTCCATTTGTGTTCAGGTGGTAGATTCCCCGCGCGGGGCCCGCCGGGACAACGGCCTGCGCGTATACTCGTCTGCGGCTGCAAAGGGCAGCGTACTTCCCACTTGGCGCGCACGCACCACCGCATGCGCTCTCAGTCGGAAGCGTATCCAACGTGCCGGGGTTACACACCGGCGAGAAAGGTGGAAGCATGGCTGATAAGCTGAGCATTTCCAAAGAGCGCGTAGCCGAGCTCATCAAGGAATACGGCAAGAACGAGCAGGACTCCGGTTCCGCCGAGGTGCAGGTCGCTATCCTCACCGAGCGCATCAAGAACCTCACCGAGCACCTGAAGTCCCACAAGAAGGACAACCATTCTCGTCGCGGCCTGATGATGCTCATCGGTAAGCGCCGCGGCCTGCTCAAGTACATCAAGAACCGCGACATCAACGAATATCGCGAGCTCATCAAGAAGCTTGGCATCCGCGACAACGTGTAGCAGCGAAAAGCCCGCTTTTGCGGGCTTTTGCTTTATCTGGTCGGTTCGGTAGCCGGCCGGGTGAGCGGTCGGACGCGCAGGGCGCGTCTGATCGCGAGCGGGGGAAGGTCCGCCGCTCGAAGAAGCTTCATGCAATAGGGCATGAAGGAAAGAGAAAGATCCGCATATGGACAAAATCGTTGAAGAGTTCGAGCTCTACGGCAAGACCTACCGTCTGGAAACCGGCGAGCTGGCCAAGCAGGCCACCGGCGCCGTGCTCGTAACCCAAGGCGACACCACGGTTCTCGTTACCGCCGTGGTCTCGAAGGAAGAGCGTGACTACGACTTCTTCCCCCTCACCGTCGACTTCATGGAGAAGATGTACGCCGTGGGCCGCATCCCCGGCGGCTACCTGAAGCGCGAGGGCAAGGCGAGCGAAAAGGGCACCCTCACGGCCCGCATGATCGACCGCCCCATCCGCCCGGGCTTCCCCGACGGCTTCAAGAACGAAGTGCAGATCGTCGCCACCACCTTCGTGGTCGACGGCCAGAACGCCCCCGACTGCATCAGCGTCAACGGCGCCTCGGCGGCCCTGCTCGCAGGCGGCGCCCCCTTCGACGGCCCGGTGGCCTGCGTGCGCATCGGCCGCAACACCGAAACGGGCGACTTCATCGTCAACCCCACCTATGAAGAGCTCGAAACGTCCGACCTCAACCTCACTATCGCCGGCACCGAGCACTACATCAGCATGGTGGAAGCCGGCGCCCAGGAGATCAGCGAAGTCGACATGCTCGCGGCCATGAACTTCGGCCAGGAAGCCATCGCCCAGTTCTGCCAGGCCCAGCAGCGCTTCCTCGACAAGGTCAACCCGCAGCCGCTCGAATACAAGCTGCACGAAGCCGACCCGAGCATCGCCGAGCGCGTGAACGCCCACTACGACGAGATGTCCGCGGCCCTGAAGGACGCCGACAAGCAGTCGCGCATCGCCAAGGTCGAGGCCCTGAAGGAATCCATCAAGCAGAACGACTTCACCGAAGAAGAGCGCACGGCTTGGGCCAGCGACCTCGCCGCCGCCTGCAAGGCGCTCGAAAAGCACGCGATGCGCATGATGATCGTCGACACCAACGAGCGCGTCGACGGCCGCGGCCCCAAGGACATCCGCCCGCTCTACATCAAGCCCGGCTACCTGCCCCGCGTGCACGGCTCCGGCCTCTTCCAGCGCGGTCAGACCCAGGCCCTGTCGGTGTGCACTCTGGGCACCCTGCGCGAAGGCCAGCGCCTCGACACGATCGACCCGCAAGAGGGCAAGCGCTACATGCACCAGTACAACTTCCCGCCCTTCTGCACCGGTGAAACCGGCCGCATCGGCGCGCCCAAGCGCCGCGAAGTGGGCCATGGCGCCCTGGCGGAGCGCGCGCTTCTGCCCGTGCTGCCCAGCGAAGACGAGTTCCCCTACGCCATCCGCGTGGTGTCGGAAATCCTCGAATCCAACGGCTCGAGCTCGATGGCCTCGACCTGCGGCTCGACGCTGGCGCTCATGGACGCCGGCGTGCCGATCAAGGCGCCCGTGTCCGGCATCGCCATGGGCCTTATCCAGGAAGGCGACAAGCACGTCATCCTCTCCGACATCCAGGGCCTCGAAGACTTCCTGGGCGACATGGACTTCAAGGTGACGGGCACCGCCAAGGGCATCACCGCCCTGCAGATGGACAACAAGGCCAAGGGCCTGTCCACCGAAATCCTCGGCGCCGCGCTCCAGCAGGCCAAGGAAGGCCGCGCCTTCATCCTCGACGCCATGCTCAAGGAAATCCCCGAGCCCCGCGCCGAGCTGCGCGACACCGCGCCCCGCATCGAGACCATCAAGATTCCCGTCGACAAGATCCGCGACGTCATCGGCACCGGCGGCAAGGTCATCCGCGGCCTGCAGGAAGAGACGGGCGCGACGATCGAAGTCGAGGAAGACGGCACCGTGCATATCGCCGCGGTCGAGGGCCCGGCGGGCGAAGCCGCCAAGAAGGCCATCCTCGGCATCGTCAAGGAGCCCGAAGTGGGCGAGGTCTACATCGGCACCGTCGTGGGCATCAAGGACTTCGGCGCCTTCGTCAAGCTCACCCCGAGCAAGGACGGCCTGCTGCACATCAGCCGCATGGCCAACGGCCGCGTGGGCAAGGTCGAAGACGTGCTCAACATCGGCGACCGCGTGAAGGTGCAGGTCATCGAAGTAGGCGAGAACGGCAAGATCAGTCTCGACCGCATCGACAAGCCCGACGCGCCCGAAAGCTCCTACCAGCCGCGCGAGCGCCGCGACCGCCGCGACGACCGCCGTTCGGGCGACCGCCGAAGCGACCGTTTCCGCGGCGACCGCGACAGCCGCAGCCGTGACGACCGGGGCGACCGCAACCGCAACGACCGCAGCCAGGGCCGCCATCCCGGCGACCGCGGCGGCCGCAACGCGTCCGACCATCGTCGTCCGCGCACCCACCGCAACGACGACTAGCCAATCGTTAGGGTAAGGGCGGGCCGCGGGCCCGCCCTTTTTCATTCGGCCGCGCCCGCGGCCGACCGACCACAAGGAGACACGAATGATCAACGTAGCAGTGAGCGGGTGCTGCGGCCGCATGGGCTCCGCAGTCGTCAACGCCGTGAAGTCCGCCGAGGACATGGAGCTCGTCTGCGGCATCGACCCCTATCCCAAAGAGACCGATTTCCCCGTCTATCCTTCGGTGGCAGACGCCCTCGACGCCGCCTCCTTCGACGTCATCGTCGACTTCACTCAGCCCTCGGTGGTGGAAGACAACCTGCGCGCCGCCCTGCCCGCCGGCGTCGACTGCGTGGTGGGCACCACGGGCCTTTCGCAGGACAAGCTCGAAGAGCTCGCCGCTCTGGCCCCTGCCGGCACGGCCCTCTTCTACGCGCCCAACTTCACCACGGGCGCCGTCCTCATGATGCAGTTCGCCAAGGCCGCCGCCCCCTACTTCCCGGAAGCCGAGGTCATCGAGTTCCATCATGCCCATAAGAAGGACGCTCCGAGCGGCACGGCCGTCAACACGGCCCACATGATCGCCGCCGCGCGCGACTTCGAGAGCACGGCCCCGGGCAAGGAGACCGAAATCGAAGGCGCCGAGGGCGCACGCGGCGCCCTTATCGACGGCGTGCCCGTCCATTCGGTGCGCAGCATGGGCTTCGTGGCCAAGCAGGAGGTCATCTTCGGCTCGATGGGGCAGACCCTCACGATCACGCACGATTCCTGGGACCGCGAAAGCTACATGCCCGGCGTTCTTCTGGGCATCCGCAGCGTGGGCGAGCGCGAAGGCCTTATCGTCGGCCTCGAGAACTTCATGTAGGCCGGCAACTCGTCCCTGCAGAGCCCTTCTGAAGCTCATCCGCCTTCAAGCGCCGGAAGCCTTCCGCTTCCGGCGCATTTTCATTGCATTGAGCGTGACGACGGGACGGGGAGTGCAGCCGCTTATCCCCGTCCATGCGTAGGTTTGAAGAACTTCACCGGCGCACCTGGCGCCCCGTGCGATACTAAGGTCATATGTCTGACCAGGTGAACCCAACCAAAGGAGACAGCATGTCCTCTACCAACCCGCGCTTCGGCCGCCTCATCCCCGCCATGGTGACCCCCATGGACGAAAAGCTCGACGTCGACGTCGAGCGATGCAAGAAGCTCGCGCGCAAGCTGGTAGACGGCGGATGCGATTCGGTGC